>OAVO01001305.1_pt1 | contig 10820 bp, 7 predicted proteins | sample 1501411 | NCBI WGS metagenome assembly OAVO01 (sample SAMEA2580081, study PRJEB22360) | human gut metagenome | biome: human gut; feature: human-associated habitat; material: faeces | place: Denmark | collected 2008/2010 | reverse complement strand
TTCTAATGCCGGAAACGACAGTTCCCCGCCTGGAAACGGGAAGTTAATGTATACAGTATGACTGTTTTCTACACTTCATTCAGTTAAAAGCAACTATACTTATACTTTCCTCTTTTTAAAAGCAATGAAGTACCCGGAAATTTATTACCTTTGTGTAATTGATTTATAAAACCGGAGTATATGAGCACTAAAATTTATCCCATTGGCATACAGAATTTCGAAAAGATTCGTAATGACGGCTATTTATATATTGATAAAACGGCATTGATGTATCAAATGGTAAAAACCGGTAGTTACTATTTCTTAAGCCGCCCGCGCCGCTTCGGAAAGAGTCTGCTCATCTCTACTCTTGAAGCCTATTTTCAAGGAAAAAAAGAACTGTTTACAGGACTGGCTGTAGAAAGGTTGGAAAAGGATTGGATTAAATATCCGATACTACATCTGGACCTTAATATCGAAAAATATGATACGCCGGAAAGTCTGGATAATATACTCGAAAAGTCGTTGACTGCATGGGAAAAGCTCTATGGTGCCGAGCCATCCGAACGCTCATTTTCCCTGCGTTTTGCCGGTATCATAGAACGCGCCTGCAAGCAGGCAGGACAACGCGTAGTTATTTTGGTAGATGAATATGATAAGCCCATGTTGCAAGCCATCAGCAACGAAAAATTGCAAAAACAATTCCGGGACACTTTAAAACCTTTCTATGGGGCACTCAAAACAATGGATGGCTATATAAAGTTTGCGTTCTTGACCGGCGTTACAAAGTTTGGCAAAGTCAGTGTGTTTAGCGACTTGAATAATTTGGATGACATCTCAATGCGAAAAGATTATGTTGAAATCTGCGGTGTCAGCGATCAGGAGCTTCATGAAAACTTAGATATCGAACTTCATGAGTTTGCAGAGACGCAAGGTTTGTCGTATGACAAGCTCTGTACAAAACTAAAAGAATATTATGATGGCTATCATTTTACACATAATTCTATCGGTATATATAATCCGTTTAGTCTGCTCAACGCTTTCAAATATAAAGAATTCGGCAGTTATTGGTTTGAGACGGGGACACCTACCTATCTGGTTAAGTTACTAAAAAAGCATCATTATGACCTGGAACGGATGGCACACGAAGAAACTGATGCACAAGTACTGAATAGCATCGACTCCGAATCAACCAACCCGATTCCAGTGATTTACCAAAGCGGATACCTCACCATTAAAGGATATGACGAACGTTTTGGCATATACCGTTTAGGTTTCCCCAACCGTGAAGTAGAAGAAGGATTCATTCGCTTTCTGCTTCCTTTTTACGCGAATGTGAATAAGGTGGAATCCCCATTTGAAGTTCAAAAATTCGTCCGTGAAGTAGAAACGGGAGATTATGATTCTTTCTTCCACCGCCTGCAGAGTTTCTTTGCCGATACGACTTACGAAGTAATCCGGGAGCAGGAACTACATTATGAGAACGTACTTTTCATTGTTTTCAAATTGGTTGGTTTCTATACCAAAGTGGAATACCACACCAATAACGGACGTGTAGATCTCATTCTGCAAACAGACAAATTCATTTATATTATGGAATTCAAGCTAAACGGAACAGCAGAAGAGGCTTTGCAGCAGATTAACAACAAACGCTATGCGCTGCCTTTCGAAGCGGATGGACGCAAACTATTCAAGATAGGAATTAACTTCAGTGAGAAAACCCGTAATATCGAGAAATGGGTGGTAGCATCCTGAAGTATACCCTGCCTTGACAAAGAGACTGTTATTATTAACGTGGTGATCTTATTCCAATCCCGGCCACGCTTTTGTTGAATACGTAGCCTCAAGCGCATTTTCTAAATTATCATTCAGATTCGGAAAGAAGTCAATTCCTGTCTTTTTTTCCAGTTCGTCTATTGATAATGCATAATCAACTAACTTTGTTGATTTCGGAGTGTCGGTATGCTCCATCCAAAAAGCGATCGCTTTGAATGAATCTCCTTTTTTAAACAACAAAGCCATATAATAATATCTAGGAATGGGCTTGCTACGGTCGTTACTAATATATCCTCTGATCTGATCTGATCTTCCTTATCAATCGTTCCTCCTTTTACTACATACAAAGTATCTGAAGCTGTACAGCTACGCCCCCATGATTGCACTTGTCCCTCCAAAGTCAACCAAATGCCTGTATTAAATTTATTTCGTTGAGGACTCATATTAGTGTAATAAAAAGTCTGTTCATTTACCTCACGTGAATAAAGTCTGTCGGCGGAAGCACAAAGATGTCCTCTGTCATAACCTTGTTTTCCAAAATCTGCTTGTACACGTTGATACTGTGAACCAATAGCCGGATCTGCATCAAAAGGTTCATCACTACGTGACACATTTTGCTGTTTTGTTTGATTGTCAAACCGAAATGCAATCCAACGGGAATGTTTCTTACTCTTATCGTATTCCATACTGAAAGAGGTTACTTTCTGTCCATTGAATGTCGTATAGTGAGTTACAAACACATCGTTTGCACCATTGCGAAGGGCAGGGAGTTCTACGATACCGGTGGCAAAATTATTGCTATTATTTTTGTCATTATCACTACATGAAAAAAAGGAAACACATAAAAAAAGGAAACCACCATAAATAAATAGACTTTTCATGTTACCGCCAATATTAAAAAGGATTATATAATATACAAATAGAAAAAGTTGCCCTACAAAGAGCAGCTTTTCCTATTTGTATGTATCCAAAATTTACTCCACCGTATGGGAGCCTAGTCCAGAGATACCAACACTTGCATCATCCTCCGCTGATGTAAGTTTTACTTCGTGCCATTCAGCCAAAGTATATGTAGTATTGGGACTAGTAACTGTAGCAACTCTTCTCAATACAACATTCTCCCCAAATTTCTCTTGTACTCCCGGAGTTCCCATCAAATCAATCAAAGTCTCTCCTTTAAATAAACCAATAGCATCATCACCATTAAAAGCCATAGCGGAACATTTTACAACTTCTCCTGCGTAGTTTACAGCCTGATTATTAGCAAATACGACAACATGTCCCGGTTCAATAGTTCCAGTAAAAGCTTTATTATGAAGAGATGTCCATACTATTTCTTCACCTTCTTTTTTACCATTTGTATTCATTTTCAATGAATAACCAGACAAATCGATCGATTCGCTTGTAGGATTATATATTTCTACATATTTATTATTTCCTTTAAATGATTCCACATATTCAGAGATGAATAATTCACTACCTGATGGTTCCGGGGCAGTACCTCCTTCCACACCATATAATCTAATGTTATAAAGCCGGAAACCTACAGTGTTATCAGCTACATCAGCAACAAACTTCAACGTAGAAGCATCAGTACCTGCAACCTCTACTTCCACTTGCATAGAATAGAAAATATTAGCTTCTTTATTTTCTGCGCTCACAACCTTACTTGCTGCCACTACTTCCTTGTCATTCAAAACAACTTTGATAGCACTCAAATCTGCAGTTTCACCTGCATTATACACATTAGCCGCTACTTCATAAGCAACAATGAACTTACTATAACCTGAAGCTTTTATATTAGAAATTGAGAAATTTACCTCACTATTTTTGGGTAGCCAAGCATGATTCACCATAGGTGCATCTGAAGAAACTTCAGGGGTCTTATGAGCAATAGCACGTATATCTCCACTCGTTGCTGCAAAAGTCAAATTTGAATTATCCCAACCCTGATAAGCACTTATAGCTGGTTTTGCTTCATCTTTACCTATAATCTTAGTACCAAACTTTTCAGTAAATATTTCAGTTCCCTCAACAGGAGGTTCAGGAGTTTCACCACCACCTTCACCTTCTCCAACAATCTTCACATTCTTCACTTCCCATGTACCTACAGCAGAAGTAGTACTTATATATTTAAAAGCAAATTGAATATTTTTACCTATATAGCTAGCAAGATCAATATTACCAGAAGAAACAAATTTCCAATCCTGATTAGTTCCATAAGTTGGTATAGTAGCTTGAGTCCAATCAGAAGCAGTACTTTCCTTCACCCATATTGTCAACTCTTTTGCAGGATCACCACAGAATTTATGAGCATGTTCAAATGTCAATGAAGCTTTGGTCGCTTTTGTCAGATTTACAACAGGAGATATCAACCAGCTTTCTGATGCTTCTTTTTCTGTTGCAGAGATATAGGCACTAGCTTTCATATATTTGCTGGTAGTTCCGCCAGTCTCCGGTGTATAAGACTCCCATTTCCAGATTTCGCTTACTTTAGTAGGACGTGTCTTATCTTCAATAGTAAATGTACCTTTATCTGAAGCAAATGATTCTTCAAAGAATGTAACTCCGCCAACCGGAGGCGTAGGCTCATCTCCCCCTTCACCAATAATAGTGCCATCTTCCAATATCGCAGTTGTAACTTCTTTCAATCCCGGTAATCCCCATGTATTTTTCACTAAGGTTCCTTTCAAAGTCACTAAACGAGGAAGAGGAGTTGTTGCATTATCAACCAAATTTAAAGCTGCCTTAACTTCAGAGCAGCCAGCAGTTTTACCACTTAAATTAACCGCTGAACAATTCTTATAATCGCTTTCTCCACGGTCATCTGCAATCAGAAATGCAGTAGCTTTCACACCTGTGGGTTGTGTTCCAAAAACAACATCATTTTCAGAACTTATGGACATATCGGTAGAAGACTTAATACCTGCTACAATATATGCTTGTACCCAAGCTACAGTAGTACCATCAGCCTTAGCCTTTAAATCTGATACAGTATATGGATTATCTTTAGAACCATCACCCGTCAGCCCCGGAACATCACCCTCTCCCAATATATCATAAGGAGCCGGTACATCACTACATGAACTAAATGTGAACACTGCAAGCAGTGTCAAGAATAAAGCATTTAGAATCTTTTTCATAATTGTATATTGTTATTTGAATTATTTATTGCGTTTTACATCACTGCCAGTACGAATAATCAATTGCCAAGCATTGTTATATCGGGTCAGTATACCTGTCACATTTAAAGTACCTTGCGGAAGAATATCTTTTGAGAAGTTAGCATAGATACTGGTATGTGCCACAGCCGCAGACTTAGTACCATCAGCATAGTTGACATTGCGTTCTACAAAAGAAAGATTTGGATTGGCTACATCTTCCTCTGCTGCATAAGTTGTAGTACCATTTGCATCCGGAAAACTTACATTTTTTAATGTAACAAGCAATGGCGCCTGCTTCATATCCACAGCGGTCAATTCTGCAGCCGTAGAGATTTCTAAAGGTCTTAATTCATCATAAAACAACTTCGGTTCATTAATCAAACGTACATGCTGTTTCCATACATATTCGGGCATACGTCCCACTTTGCCTTCATAAATTGAACCGATTTGTGCAAGCTTACGGTAACTACCGATTTGCAATCCCTTACAGTCAATTACGACTTTTTGACCTACCGGACAGAAGGCATATAATCCGGAATTATTAACTCCTACAATAATAGCACCTGTTTCATCACCAACGACAAGCTGTTTGTAGATGTTTCCACTTTCATCATCTCCAATTATTACACCTTCAATACGTGTTTCATCCTCAATAGTAGTATACGTATCAGTACTCGTATCGATGAAATCATTGTATTTCTCTTTCAGCGCAGCTATTGAAATGGTGCGTCCTTCCGGGATTGAATTATTGCCATAAGCATTTCCCGTCACCGGATCATCATAGTTCTCACAGGAAGTGAGACCTGCGCCACATAGCAGCAATCCGGTACATAATATAGATAGTAATTTCTTCATAATTGTTTCTTCCTTTCTTATTGTTTTGGATTGATAACTACACATTCTTAAAATCTATAACCAATGTTCAAGAAAGCGTTGAACGGGAATGCGTAGAAATACTTAGAGTTCTTAGAAAACTTGTAAACACGTGCGTCACCGTCTTTGTAATTATCATCACGGTTTTGTTCGAAACCACCTGTACGCAAATCTGTATTGTTCAAGATATTAGTCAAACTCAAATTAAGGCTAATGCTCTTTCCGTTGCGTAAACGAATGTATTTTCCGATGGAAGCATCCAACATAAATCCACCATCCAGTTTCTCCTGACCCGGTACATGGAGAACCGGATTTCCATTAGCATCTACGCCGGCACCATTTTTATCCAATACGCTGCCAAGACGACGATAGCTTGAGAAATCGATATATACACGATCATAATAGTTTCCGGTCAAATTGAAGAACCAACCTTTTACGTTATAATCCAAAGCAAGGCTATAAGCAGAAAGCGGAGTACCATTAGCACGCATACCTTTAGCATAAACACGATCGAGGTTTGACTCATTCTCACTTTCATATGTCAATACAGCATCCGGATTATTGGTGTATTTAGCTTCACTCCAAGTACCGATAGCCGTCAATGAAAGTTCACTTGTCAACTTAAAGGTAGCCGCTGCTTCTATTCCCCAATGTTCCTTTTCAATGCCATTCATAGAAAGATAAGTGAAACGTGCTTCGCTATCATTATAAAAAGCATCCATTTCTACCTGATTCTGGAAGCGAGTGTAATAACCAGTCAAACGTCCCATCACCCATGGAGTGTTGAAGTTATAAGTCAAATCACCACCAATGATGCGCTCTGTTTTCAAGTCTCTCACAAAGTCATTCTTAATACGTGGAGCAATAAAAGAGTTATAGGCCAACGGTGCACGTTCTTCATATCCGGCATTCAACGTGAAAGAATGGTTACCATTGATAGCCCAATTCAAACCGGCTTTTATACCTCCTTCAAGGAATTTAGCCGTACCGCTGCTACCAAGTGATTTCAACGGAGCACGTCCGTTTCTCATCAATCCATCGCGGAACATCTGTGTAGATCCTATCTTACCGGAAGCAAAATAGTTTAATGACCCGCCATTGTTACCCTGATAACGCACCCATGCACTCTGCTTATTCACATAGATGTTATAATCATAACCAAATTTATCACCTTCACCAATACGGCGGTTAGGATTATCAAGATCATTTTGCACCATATTGGAACTAGCTCCATGATCGCGCACTGCAAATTTGTCGACGTCAGTATAAAGCTGTCCGCCCAGCAAATCCTTCATTTTTTTATAATGCATACCTTTGGTTGTATTCACGGCAACTCCCGCAATGTAGCTGTTGTGTTCATTCCATTGATGATTGAATACCGAACTAAGGTTGAAAGCCAACTGATCGTCATGACGTTCTTCTACATAATAAAGTGTCTCTTTACCTAATGCATTCGCCTGTTTATTGGCAAAATAAAGAGCATCCCAATCTAACTGACGATAAGCTTTATTATTTTTCCAATTATCTGTGACTTCATTAAACTGCTGCAATTCATCGGCAGTAGGAACAGATTCCCATACATCAAAGATTGAGCTAGGCAACTTTTTATAATAATCCGGGCGTGGATCGGCCGCATTACCATTCCAGCCTAGAGCACTTTTCCCATAGTTGGAATATTTGAATCCGGCACTTGTCACTAACTTCTTATTATCATCAATGGTGAAATTCCATGAAGCAATAGCCGATGGTTCGAACTGACGTACAATACGTGCATTTCGTTTTTCTCCATTCTGATATCCCCAGTTCGGATTATAATAATGACTGTTCGCTAAATAATAAGCTTCTTCGGTTGCCGCCATTTGCTGTCCTCTCTCTGTCGGTGTTCCCCAAGTTGCCAAAGAGAGACTATGGCGTTCGTTGAATACTTTCTCCGCACCGAGGAAGTAAGAAAAAGAATTATATTTGATTCCTTCAATATTTCCCTCATTACCCCAGCGATAACCCAATGATCCGGTAAATGCCCAACCATTGTTCATCAGACCTGTAGAATAAGTATACATTCCACGCAAAATGTAGTTGCGGTTACTACCTGACAGTGTTAGTTTTGAGCCGGCCGCATATTGGCTGGCACGTAAATTGATATTGGTGGCACCTCCTATCGCGCCAAAAGTAAAGTTGTTAAATTCAAAAGGACCGATCCCTTCCTTATTACGGGTAGCATCGTTCAATCCTCCTATTAATCCGTAGCTGAAACGTCCTGTTTCTGCATCATTAAACTGTACCCCATTGATATACATGTCACTGTACTGGGAATCATATCCCCTTACACGAAATCTCATTGGGCTAAACAGATAACCTACATTTGACAGATAAACATCATTGTTAGAAGTGACCAATGCAGATGTGCTCTGTGCTGCATCATCATCCTCATTCAATTGTGATTCTGTAAACATGAAAGAAGCATTGTCCTCACGGGCGTTTTGCTTTGCCTTTTGCTGCGCAAAAAGTGCTGGCATTAAGCAAAATAGCACGATCGCTAACCCTAGTCGTTGTTTCATAATTTAATTTATATTAATGTTAATTGGTCTTTCATTTTGCAACATAAAAGAAATATGTTGTTACGCAAAATAACAAAGAATTTTATATATAACAATGTTTTTTGCAAAAAAAGTAACTAGTAAGGGTGGTTTTTCCGTTTTCTTTTTAGATATTTGTCATACAAATGACAAATTACCCACTTTTAAAATCAATTTTAAAGATGAAAAAAAGCTTAATGACTTTAGGTGTACTCGCTCTTTTTGTCCTCATGGCCTACGGACAAGAAAAGAAATTTGCCCTCTACAGTGTAGCGTTCTACAATATGGAGAATTTGTTTGACACCATTCATGATGAAGGTAAGAATGACTACGAGTATCTTCCTAACGGTACTAATCAGTGGAATACGATGAAGTATAAGGCTAAGCTGAAAAACATGTCGGAAATATTAAGTATGTTAAGTACCGACAAGTTACCAATGGGTCCCGCCATTATCGGCGTTTCTGAAATCGAAAATTACAGAGTATTGGAGGACATACTGAAACAACCTGCTTTAGCGGACAGAGGGTACCAATATGTTCACTACGAAGGAGCAGACCAACGTGGTGTGGACTGTGCTTTCTTCTATAATCCCAAATTGTTTGAACTGACAAATAGTAAACTCGTACCTTATGTATATATCAATGATACGGTGCATAAGACACGTGGTTTCCTGATTGCCAGCGGTAATATCGCAGGTGAGAAAATGCACTTTATCGTCAATCACTGGCCTTCGAGAGCAGCTGCTTCTCCGGCGCGTGAACGCGCAGGGGAGCAGGTTAGAGCGATCAAAGACTCACTGTTAAGGGAAGACTCCGCAGCCAAAATTGTTATCATGGGGGATATGAATGACGACCCGATGGATAAAAGTATGGCCGTAGCACTTGGAGCTAAACGTAAGCCTGCTGATGTAGGACCTACAGATTTGTACAATCCTTGGTGGGATACTTTGAAAAAAGGATACGGAACTCTGATGTACAAAGGCAAATGGAATTTGTTCGATCAAATCGTATTCACAGGGAATTTGTTGGGCACTGACCGCAGTACACTGAAATTCTATAAACATGAAATCTTCCGCCGTGATTTTATGTTCCAAAAAGAAGGGAAATACAAAGGTTATCCTAAACGGACGCAAGCAGGTGGTGTATGGCTAAATGGGTATAGCGATCACTTGCCTACTATTATTTATCTAATTAAAGAAGTGAAATGACAAAAGCATTATTTAAACTATTCATCCTGTTCATAGCCTGTAGCACTGCAATCTCATGTAGTGAGCAGGATTCGCCTGAACTTCCGGACAATCCGAGCAATACCAATCAAGGAATTGCCTCTATTGACCAAACGCAAATCAATGCCAATGGAGGCGGATTTATCATTCGTGTAAAAACTGATGGCACATGGCAGGCTTCAAGCAGTGAGACTTGGTGTACATTGAGTAGAACATCCGGCAATGGAAATGGCTCTATCAGTGGATATATGAAAGCAAATACCGGAGCTGAACGAAGTGTCATTATTACAATCATAGCAGGGAAAGAAAAAGCAGAGTTTACACTCAAACAATTAGCAGGCAATGGTTCTAATCCTGATCCAGATCCAGACCCGGAAAAGCCTTCAGGATATGCAGGGAGGATTGAAATTCCAGCTTTGCGTTCTGGAGATATGTATAAGTTCATCACACACACTACTAAAGAGAATAACAAAGAGATTATTACTTATAGCTATGAGTATGATTGTAACAAAATGCATTCTCGTTGGGTCGCATGCACTTTTAGCACCGCCACTTCTGACCAAGATGCAGGAAGAAATGAGAACTTTACAGAAGATCTTTCATTACCTCCAGCATACAGACTTGGAGAAAAAGCTTTTTCTGGTTCTAACTACAGTAGAGGACATTTAATAGCTTCCGAAGACAGACAATATTCAGTAGCAGCCAACAAAAAAACATTCTACATGTCAAATATGAGTCCACAAATTCAAGATGGATTCAACGGAGGTATTTGGCTAAATTTAGAAAGACAAGTTCAAAGTAAAGGCTATAGCATTACTAATTCAAAAGATACATTATATGTAGTAAAAGGGGGAACAATTAGGGATGACCAGATACTAAAATATATATCTGATGGCTCTCATAATATAGCCGTTCCCAAATACTATTTTATGGCACTGTTATCCCTTAAAGATGGAAAATATTCTGCCATAGGGTATTGGTTTGAGCATAAATCTTATAATAGTAAAGAACCCTTTTCTAAATATGAGGTTACTATAGACGAGTTAGAAGCTAATACGGATATTGATTTTTTCCCTAATCTTCCTTCAGACATAGAAAAAGAGGTAGAAAAGAGTAAAGACAACTGGAAATGGTAACAAGTCATACCACTACTTAAAGATATTCAACAAATATCTCACTTTGAATTTAAATGAAGAGTAAGTTTCCTTTTTAATGAAATTTACTCT
>OAVO01001251.1_pt1 | contig 11387 bp, 7 predicted proteins | sample 1501411 | NCBI WGS metagenome assembly OAVO01 (sample SAMEA2580081, study PRJEB22360) | human gut metagenome | biome: human gut; feature: human-associated habitat; material: faeces | place: Denmark | collected 2008/2010 | reverse complement strand
CCTGCTCATTCTGGCCGTGCCAGATCTCCAGGTGCTTGGCCTCCTGGCTCAGGGCCTGGCCCAGGCCCACCACGTTGCCGTGGCCGGGGATGATGAATACACCGCGGACGAAGCGGCTCTGTTCGCCGTCCACTTCGATATACTGGTTCTCAAGGAAACGGACCAAAGCCTGCGCCATGGTCAAACGAACGGTTTTCATGGGGTGATTACCTCCTGTCAGTGATTGGGATAGATGTGGTCGTTGGCATCGGCCTTCCACAGCCAAGCGTGCTCCGGATCGTCGATGCGGGTCTTGTCCCAGGGATCCCCCTCCAGGTGCCGGATGCCCCAGGCGTAGCACATGGCATAGCCCGGCGCGGCGGTCTGGGAGTGGAAGCCATGGTTGATGACGGCGCAGCCATTGTGCTGCGTCTTGAAGATCTCGCCGTTGGCAAAGCCCGCGCCGAAGCCGTCGGGATAGTCGAAGCGGTAGAAGTACACCTCCGGCTGGGGATGGTGGTGGGGCGGATAGGAGCTCCACTTGCCGGGCAGATTCAGCACCTCGCCCAGGACCATCTTGGAGAAGGGGGCGTTGTCCAGGTCGAAGAAGGTCTTGATCTCCCGGGACATGCAGCCCATCAGCTCGCCGCCAAAGCCCTTGTGCTCCACCTGGACCTTGTCCGGGGTGTACATGACGGCCTCATAGGGCGTCTCGTTGACAGTGGCCTGGATATACAGCTCACTGTGGGCCTTGGCGGTGATGGTCACCTTCGTGCCGCAGCCGGCCAGCAGGCAGTAGGCATCGTGGTGGAAGCAGTCAGGGCGGTCGGCCTCCACCTTCTTCCCGTCCCACTCATAGGTGACAGAGCCGGAAAACAGGAGGATTGCCACCTCTTTTTTGGCATCCTCATAGACGTAGGTATCCCCCGCCTCCATCAGCAGCAGGCCCACGTCCATCTGGGTACCCATGTCGTCCACAGAGGAGTCAATATAGGCATTGTACCCGTTCTTCAGCTCGGCGTTCTTGTTCATATAGGCCATTGGAGTCATCTCCTAAATAAAGATTGTTGCTCAAATTCCATTCGCGCCAGCGGCGCGATGCATTTCAACCATTTTCGGCAGGACATGCGCCTGCCGAAAATACATTGACTTAGCCGCCCTGGGCGGCGTCCCCAGTGACCGACGTCACTGGGGAGGGGGGCGGTCGAGGGGGGGCGCAGTCCCCCTTCGAATTAAAGTCCCGTATGCTCCCGGATGTACTTCCGTGCCTTCATGGCATACTCCAGCGGATTGGCCTTGGCAGGATCCTGTTCCGCCTCCACCAGCAGCCAGCCCTGGTAGCCGGCATCCGCCAGCACCTTGAACACAGGATCGAAGTCCACGTCGCCGTCACCGGGGACGGTGAAGGCGCCATTGCGGACGGCCTGCAGGAAGGACCAGTCATTCTTCCGGGCCTCTTCCACCACGGGCAGCCGCATATCCTTCAGGTGGACGTGGCCCACCCGGTCCACGTACTTCTTCAGCATAGCCAGGGGGTCCTCGCCGGCGAAGGTGAAGTGGCCGGTGTCATAGCACAGGAACACATACCGGGGATCGGTGTTGGCCATCATGCGGTCCGTCTCCTCGCTGGTCTGGACCACGGTGCCCATGTGGTGGTGGAAGCACAGCTTGAAGCCCCGGTCCGCAGCGATCTTGCCCAGCTTGTTCAGGCCGTCGCACAGGAGCTTCCACTCGGCGTCGGCCGCCGGTGAGCACGGGTACGTCCATCTTGCCCTGGATGGAGTAGCTCTGCTCGCTGACGTTGATGCGGTTGGCGCCCACAGCAGCCAGGAAGTCCAGGTTGGCGATGAAGTCCTTCTCCTCCTCCTCAAAGGGGCGGGTCAGGAGGAAGGATGAGTACCAGCGGCTGGCGATGCGCATGCCGCGCAGGTCCAGGGCCTTCTTCAGCTCGGCAGGATCCTTGGGATACTTGTTGCCGATCTCGCAGCCGGTGAAGCCCGCCAGTGCCATCTCGCTGACGGTCTGCTGGAAGGTGTTCTCCCCGCCCAGCTCCGGCATATCGTCGTTGCACCAGCCGATAGGTGCAATGCCCAGGAATACGTGGTTGGAATCAAACATTGGAATTTCCCCCTTGTGAAGCCTCAGAATTTTTCCAGCGGTCCCGTGAGAGCGGGCCGCATGTTTTGCACACTTCTCTCCATTCTGTGTTCGTTCACAGAAATGTGGAAAGCAATCACACGCCTCTCTGCGTGCTCTCTTACAAACTATCATTTTTAGGGAGAAAAATCAACTTCTTTTCCAGGGCCTCCGCCATTTTTTCTATTTTAGCCAAACGGCTCCTCTCTTTTTCGTAGATATAACCGTACTGTCTCCAACCCCCGCAGCGGATGTGCCCGATTTCTCCCTCGTTTCGTCCACAAAAGACTCTGTCCGCCGGAAATCCGGCCCCACTCGCTTTTCCATTCGCTTTTAAAATTGTGTGGGAGATGGCAGCAAATTTTATCACGTCTCCATTCCATATTCAGCGTCAGATCCCTAATCTGATTCCACAACTTCTTTCATTAGGGTGTCTTTTGCCTTATTTAAGCCAAGGATCATCATTTATCGCAGAGAACAACATCCCTTAGGCACCGCTTACTTCAGTCCATATTTCAAAGCGCGCCTCACAATCATGCCCCATATTTTGAGTAGCACCTGTCCTGTAAAGAGTGATATTCGTATTGATTATTTCAAATGTTTTCCTACGATTAATTTAATTTCTTTACATCAAAGCCGTCAATGCATTCCTTCCCGCTTGCTGATCCTCTCCCCACAGTAAAGACTTGATGAAATTTTGACAACAGTCCTGATACACTTTATTGGTCAGAATGGCCTAAAAAGAGATACGGTTTGCATCCTCCTTTGGAATGGAATCACAATAAACCATTCCAAAAAAGAATGCAAACCATATTTCTTTACTTTTTTATTTCTAAATTCTATTTTACCTTATTTATATAGATTATCGAGCAGTTATTTTTTCTTCCCCAGCAGGATCTCGGGCGTTTTTACGATCAATCTGCCTTATAAAAGGCGAAAATGCAAAGGATAGTACCTGCGGTCGAAATTCTACTGGTATTTTCTCATAAAGCGGCGCCCTGTCTTCACTCGAGATCACATGCCAGTCATCTGCTGAGTAGGAATCCGCACTTCACCGCCCTGTCTGCAGTTGACCTCCTCTGGTTCATGAAATGTCGGGACAACCCGATGTAACGCCTCCCGGATACAGGAAGGGTTGTCCTTTTCTAAAGCATTCTGGAGAATTACTAGCTTCTCTTTCAACTCACCAGGCGTAATTGCCGGTTGCCGCTCAATAAATATCTGGCTGTTCTCTGTCTGCTCAATATCCCGACTGGCAATTAGGAGTTCCTCATAAAGTTTCTCACCAGGCCGCAGTCCCGTCTCTATAATATCGATGTCCCGATAAGGCGCATACCCAGAGAGGCGAATCATATTCTCAGCCAAATCTAATATTTTAACCGGCTGTCCCATATTTAATACAAAAAGCTCATTTTTTCGGGCCATAGCCCCTGTCTGCAGAACGAGCTGTGCTGCCTCCTGTATTGTCATAAAGTAGCGAATAATTCTCTTATCTGTCACGGTTACAGGTCCCCCCGCCGCAATCTGCCGTTGAAAGAGCGGTACTACAGAACCGTTGGAACCCAGCACATTTCCAAATCGAACTGCAATGAAATCTGTGCCGCTGTGTCCCTTCATGGACTGAAGAATCATCTCGCAAAGCCGCTTGCTGGCTCCCATTACAGAAGTGGGGTTAACCGCCTTATCTGTGGAAATCAGAAGGAATTTTTTAACCTGAAACTCATCTGCAATCTGTACAAGGTTCAGTGTTCCAAACACATTGTTTCGAATGGCCTCCTGGGGACTATTCTCCATAAGAGGTACGTGTTTATGTGCAGCAGCATGGAATACAACATCTGGATGATATGCATCAAATATCTGTCGCATCCGTGCTTTATCCTGAACCGATGCGATTTCTACCTTTAAGTTAAGACGCCCTCCATATTGATAGAGCAGTTCTTGCTGGATATCATAGGCTCCGTTTTCATAAATATCCACAATCACCAGTTCTTTAGGATCATGTTTGACAATCTGCCGACACAATTCCGAACCAATCGATCCACCGCCTCCGGTAACCATTATGACTTCTCCGGTAATATACGCATCCACCGGAGTTGGATCCAGATAGACCGGTTCCCGGCCAAGAATATCCTCAATCCGGATCTCTCGTAGTTGAGTATGTATGGGCTTCCGATGAATCATGTCTAATGTGCTTGGTAAAACAGAAACCTTGATTCCCTCCAAGCCAGACATCTTTTGAAAGATCTCATGGCGCCGGTCTTCATCGGCCGATGGTATGGCTACAATAATCTCACGAATGTCTATTGTCCGAAGGGAATCTTGCACTTGGTCGATTCTCCCTTTCACCTCTACGCCATGGATGCGCTTCCTCAATTTCTCAGGATCATCATCGAAAAAGCACTGCACATTATATCGACTGTCAGGGTTGCTTTGGAGTTCCTCCAATAATTGTACGCCTGCTGCTCCAGCTCCGACAATAGCTACCGGAATCTGGTGCCGTCCTTTGTAAAAGAGCACTCGGCTCCGATAAACTCGATAGGCAAATCGCATCATCAGCATTCCCAAAACCCACATACTGGCTACGCAGGTCAAAAGCATGAATGAGATTACACTCTGCAGAAAAAGCCGACTCAATACCTCATAGAGAAAAACTCCACAGAAAGCGGCCATCAGCAAAGAGAGATATTCTTTGCTCTCTGCGTATCTCCACAAGCTATCATAGGTGCGAAAAATAAACTGGAAAAGGACTGTACACCCATACAACAGCAAAAAATTCTGCAACAGTTGGAAAGAGCGTCCAACTGCGTCAGATAAATTATATCTCAATGAAAACCATGAGAAAAAGGCAGAAACCGCAATTAGAATAATGCTGTCGCAAACAAACAGTATCTGCTTTCGAAAATGATTCATCGATTATATTCTCCTGCTGCTACATTTTCTATCTTTTCTGGCTATCGGGTTACGATCGTATAACAAATTATACAGTCTTTTTGTCAAAAAGGGAAGCGTAAAATGTTACTATTTCTTAGTCCCTGACTTCTGATTGATTTTCTAGAGAAAAAAGCTGGAGACGGAACTCCGCCTCCAGCTTTTCATTCTTTATCCCAGTGTATTACAGCAGATGTCTTCTCAATTCTCTCTTTTGTTTCCATTTTTGCGTATATAGAATTTTGTTTATTATTGTTTTTTCACTCCCGCAGGGGCCAGAAAATTTTGAATTGTGGAGTACAAAACGAAATTGAGGAATTATCAGAGAAATTTCAGAAGCGACGCAGGCAGAAGGAACCTTCTACAGTAGGACATGTCTGCGTTTTAAAGCCGTTCCCCATACATGGCAGGTTCATCCCGGGACTTCCTCTACACGAATCATAGAGAGTCAGCAAAATATAAGCTAAATAGTCTGGCACCCAAATGAAATGCAGACGCCTGCCGCTGACTACTTACGGGCGTTGTTTCTTTGTTTCCGTTTTAGCATGCTATTTGTGTTTAATGTTATGAGTAGTGATCACATAAGGAACAAACCACATTGCTGATCACCGTCCTATTTTTACTCCATCTGTCTCGATCGGATTTCATATAGAGCTTCACACTGTATTTAATCGCTCCCTATACTCGTTGGCCTTGTCATGAAAGATTTGCTGCCACAATTCCAAGCAGAAGAAGCCCCACAGGCTACGAGAGAATGCACCCTCACCGTTGATTTTGGAAATGACTTTCGCATTATCCACATACTCTCGCTGGCGAGCCTTGGTAGTAGAAAGTGTATCGCAAATGAAATCTCGGCACTCGCCTTTTGCCCATACGGCAAAGGGCGTCGGGAAGCCCATCTTGTCCGTGCGGTTCATGACCTGCTCCGGCACATACCGGCTCATGGCCGAGCGCAGAATATACTTCATCGTTCCGTTTTTGAACTTGATGCTGGCGGGAATGGTGGCCGCGAATTCCACCAGTTCCCGGTCCAGGAACGGGACCCGGGATTCCAGGCCGTGGGCCATGCTCATGCGGTCCTCCACCTGAAGCAGGGCCGGCAGGAGCGTCTTGAAGTCAAAGTGCGTCATCCGGTCCAGATAGGACTGCTTATCCACATTCTCCGCCACGAACAGCCGTTCATAAGAGTCATAGGGATCATAGGCGGGCAGGGAGTCCCGGTGGACGCAGTCCTCCATGCCGGGGGCACGGTTGATGAGCTGGAAGTAGCGCTTGCTGGGCTCATCGAACAGCCCCTTGCTCCAGAAGCTGCGGAGCATGGGCTTGTAGTTGCGAAGAGCGGTGAGGTTGGGGATGATGGACTCGTAGGTGACCACGAAGGCGCCCTTTTGCGCCGTCCCCTCAATGGCGCCCTTGATGCACTGCTCGAAGTACGCCACCAGATACCGGGTATAGCCGCCGAAGATCTCGTCGCCGCCTTGTCCGCCCAGGACCACCTTGCGGTGCTGGGCCGCCAGCCGGGAGATCATATACTGGGAGAAGGAGCCGGGGCCGGCAACAGGGGCGTCCAGCGCATAGATCACGTTTCCAATGTTGTCGATGAAATCCTGGGCCGTGATGTCCAGCTCATAGAGCTTGAAGTCCTTTTCCCGGGCCACGGTGCGGGCATAGGCGCTTTCGTCATAATCCGGGCCGATGTTATATTTTCCGGTGAAGCCCACGAAGCTCTCACCCAACAGGTCCCGGGCCATGGCGGAAGTGATGGAGGAGTCCACGCCGCCGCTGACATATCCGCCCACCGGCACGTCGCTTCGGACATGGTATTTGATGGAGCGCTGGAACTGTGCTTCCAGCTCATCATGGAAATACTGCTCCGTATGGTATATGTCGGGGCGGTAGTAGCCCTGCCAGTACCGGCGGCGCTTGATGGAGCCGTCGGCCGTGATCGTCATGCGGTGGGCCGGCTCCAATTCCTCGATCCCCTGAAACAGCGTCCGTCCCTCCATGCAGAACTGGAACACCAGGTAATCCTGGAAGCCCTTGGGATTGGTCTCAATGCTGGGCAGGAACGGCAGCAGCGCCTTCATTTCCGAGGCGAAATACAGCGTGTTGTCCACCACAGTGTAATAGAAAGGCTTGATGCCGAAGTGGTCCCGGGCGCAGAACAGTGCCTGCCGCTTTTCGTCCCACAGGGCGAAGGCGAACATGCCGGAAAAATGCTCTACGCATTCCTCGCCCCACACCTCATAGGCCCGGAGGATCACTTCCGTGTCGCTGGTGGTCTCATAGGTGCCGCCCAGCTGTTGTTTGAGTTCGATATAGTTGTAGATCTCCCCGTTGAAGCAGACCCAGTTGCCGTGGTGATCGGTCATGGGTTGCTGGCCGGAGGCGATGTCGATAATGCTGAGCCGGCGGTGCGCCATGCCGACGTTCTCAGCCTGGTGCATCCAGACGCCGTGGCCGTCCGGGCCGCGATGGGCCTGCAGATCATTCATAACGTTCAATTTGTGGGCAAGCCCGGGAATCCGGTTGCCGGATAATTCGATCATACCCGCGATCGAGCACATAGGGCGGTCCCTCCTTTGTGTGAATCAAGGTTTCCATCCGAGGGGTGACCGAACGGTGCATTACAGCCACCGTGTCCTCGGAGCAGTCTTTTATTGGTATATGTCAAAAAGAGCAAGGTTGGGAAGCGTTTCCCGGCCGCTGATCTCCCTCCAGAGCGGTCTTGGTGCCGTCCTCGTCCACCGACCAGCATGTGACCTCCAGGGGGACTTGAAGCTCCTCCATAAAGCTCATGGTGATGCGGTAAAACTCCACATCCTCTGTAAAGACGCAGAAGATGGAGTTGGGTGTGAGCGTCTCATCATAGACCACATCCTGGCTGGAGGCCGGTTCCACAGGAATGCTGCTGGTGACAGAGGCGGGATACCAGCCCAACAGATTCAGATCATTGAGAAGCAGAGAGTCCGGCTGCTCTAGGACCTGATATGCCTCTGTGAAAAAGCGGTTGGTGAGATAGTAAGAGTCCATGGAGGGCTCCCCGCAGACGTATGCCTGGGCATCGTCGCAGGTCAGCAGCGTCGCCATATCCGTGGTGTAATAGATGCCGTGGGTGGGGTCAAAGACATAGGGGCCTTCCGTGGTCTGAACTTCCACTACGGCATGGATAGAAGAATCCTCCCCGATATGCAAAGAGCTGATTCCATATAGGGTGGCCTGATAGTACCCGTGCCGGGACAGCTCCTTGACAAACAAGTAGCAGTATATCCCGCAATCGCCGGTCCCAAATTCCAGATAATCTTCCTCCGTGATAGGCCGCCCCTCGACCTGGGGACCCACGCCGTAGGAGATCAGCCCATTGACATATTCATTGATCTCCTGGACCTCCTCCACCGTGGGGACCTTCAATTCTGTGACATAAGAGGGGGCCTCCTCCGGCAGCTCCTCTACCGTGGCGGATGTACCCGAAGTGGAGGAGCAGCCCGTCAGCAATACCAGTAACAAAAAAAGTGCAAAGCAGTTTACCCGTGTTTTCTCCATCCTTAGGTTTTTCGTCCTTTCACACACGCTCGATGAGGCCATGTTCCCCCAGGACCGTCTCCAACGCGGCCCGCTGGCTCTCAAAGCTGAACTTGTTCCGACAGCCCTCGTACTGCTTTTTCATGGCGGAGAGCTGTTCCTCATCATGAAGCAGCCGGTTGAGGGTCTGCCCAAACTTGACGGGGTCGGAGAGGTCTTCTCCCACGCCCACGCCGTGTTCGCCGGCTACCATGGACACTTCTTTCATGGAGACGTCATAGAGCATGGGCAATGTAGCCTCAAAATATTCCATCAGCTTATTGGGAACAGCGTAGGAGTAGTATTCATCCACCGCGGAATACGGCAGCACGCCAAGATCTGCGTTGACGGTAAAGCGCAGAAGCTCGCTCTGGTTGACCCAGCCCACCATGACCACCCGCTCGGGGTTTCCTTCCTTTTCCAGCGTGTGGAGGAACTTCTCCTGATAGTCGCCTCCGCCCACGACCACAAGGCGGCAGTCATCCTCCAGATACCGCGTGGCCCGGGCCAGGTTGTCCAGATTGCGCAGGGCCGTCATGCTGCCCTGAAAAATGGCGATCCGGGTCCCATCCGGAATGCCGTAGGTATGCCAGAAGTCCGCTTCCGGCACAGTATCCTCCAAGCGCAGAGCAGCGCTCATACAGGAATAAATGACATCAAAATGCTTGTGGTAGCATGCGCTCATGTCCTGAGCCAAATACTTCCCCACAGTGATGCACACATCACACTTGGGATAGAGCTCCGCCTCGCTCTTTTCCGCCAGGGCGATCTTCTCGGCCCAAGTGCTTTCCCACAGGCGGGTCTGCTTGTACCACCACTCATGGCAATCCACCATCAGCGTGCAGCCCAGTACTTCCTTGAGCATCACGCCGATGGGCAGCGTGGGCAGATCCGCCACGTACACCAGGTCCGGCGTCTCCTCCGGCAGGGCCCGCCGTACCTGTTCCAAAATGGGGGAATACTCGAACAGGATCTTCCGGAAATCCTGGAAATCAAATTGCTTTTCCCCCAGCGTGTCCGGCCCCACGGGACTGAGGGGGATGGGGGTGCCCCGATAAAGCTCCGGCGGGTCGTTGTTGAACAGCCAGACACCGTTGTCCGCCGTCTTGCAGTGGGCCGCCAGCGCCCTGCCACGGGGCCCTTTCGTATAGGAGAGCGCCACATCGCCCACGGTCGTGTAGCCCTGTGTGTCGATCTCCTTCAGGTCCGCTCCCACAATGGCCCGCTCATACTCGCCTGCCTGCGCGCCTGTCCGCTTGTCCGAGATAACAGTGGTGTGGCCGGTATGACTGTCATAGACCAGAACGCGGTTCCCTCTCTGGATGGAGATGAAATAGCCGCTGCGCTCTCCCACCGTTTGCAGCGTGTAGCCCCGGCGGGTCTTTTCCATGCCGGCCAGCAGCTCCAGTGCGCACGCGTAGGTGCCGTTCTCCCGGTGATAGGCCTCCTGTGCGTCGATCACATGGGTGATGAGCCCACGCTCCTCTTCCATCAGCGCATCCAGAGACAGGGCGTAGAGTTTCACTACATTCCAGTCCAGAGGACGGACCACATAGTCCGGATCGGAGTCATTGGTGAAGTCTGTATATGCGGACGGAAACAATTTCACCGAATACCCGTTCTCCATCAGGACATCGGCAAAAAACAAGATCCGACGGTCAATATACGCATCATGCGTGACCAGCCACGCGATCTTTTTCTCTTTCATCTTGCTGCTCTCCTTTTAAGCACGATATACAGCCGCTTCACGCCCAGACCTGTCAGTGTCTGGTACATGCGGGGATGCCGGTGGAGCCATCCCTGCAATCTGCCCTCCACTTTTTTGGCGGCGATCTTGAACCGGATCTTCATAAGAGACGGTTTCTTCTGTGCGGGCACTTCGTATACAGATAATACATACTCAGCGAACAATGCGCTGGACACTTCGCAGCGCCGGTCTTGGAACTCCTGGTGCCGGGGCTCCGCCCCCTCCGACGAAGTCCCGCCTGCGGCTACCATGCTCTCTGCAAACAGGGAGGCCGCCACCGTGCGCTGGAGAGATCCGCCATCTGATGCAAGTTCTGCCGCGCCGGATGCCAAGGAAGCTTCCCCGGAAAATTTGCTCTCTGTAAGGAGCGCTGCCGTCAGGATCGTCTGCAGATCCGGCTCCATGTTCTGGCTGTCGTCTTTATACGGATCCTCCTCCGGACTTGATGCTTCCGGCAGGAAGGAGCCTGTCACACAATGTTGCCCGTCCTGGGGCGACGCGCTGTCATTGGATTCCGCGCCCACCGGGGCAGCTTCCTGCAGGCTCTGGACGAAGCGCTTGAGAAGCGCGCCCCTGCGCCGGATGGTCTGGTTGCTTTCCAGCAGCCACTGCCGGGGCGAATGCGGGAGAGAAATCCCTGTTTCGTCCGGATAAGGCAGCTGATAGCGGATACCGTCCAGAGAAAAAGCAAACAGCGCCCGGCCCTCCCGGGGATAAAACCGGTAGGGCACATCCTGCCCGCCGGACAATCCGGCGCTGTACAGATCCAGCTGCGGGGCGCTGAAATAGAGCTTGATATACACCGGAGAGCAGGTGATCTCCTGATTCAGGCAATCCGTGGCCTCCGCTGTGCTCCACTGCCAGTCCATCAGATACTGCTCCTGCCCCCGCTGATCCGCTCTCGCCACGGAAACGGTGCCCTCCCCGTCCGGCAAAGAGCCCCGGATCTCCACCCCGGTATAGGTGCCCGGCAAGGGGGGGAACGATATGGCCACCCAGGCGGGCTCCGCCGGTTCGCAGGGGCGGTTTCCCTTCC
>OAVO01001244.1_pt1 | contig 11445 bp, 10 predicted proteins | sample 1501411 | NCBI WGS metagenome assembly OAVO01 (sample SAMEA2580081, study PRJEB22360) | human gut metagenome | biome: human gut; feature: human-associated habitat; material: faeces | place: Denmark | collected 2008/2010 | reverse complement strand
AATATTATTGTAAAACATGATGAATTAATATTTGTTCTAAATATTTTAAAACAACTAAAAGCCGAAGAGCATCTTCCTTTATTTGCATTGTACCAAGGAATGGAATTATTGGATTCAGGAATGGAATTATTGAGTAATAACGAATATTATAATAAAATTGAAAAATTTTATGAATTTAATAATGGATGCTTTATGATTTTTAATGATTTACTATTAAAATTATCTGAAGAGAATCCCAACTATCTTTCCTTGAATTCAGAAAAAACACATTATGTATTAGAGATTCATTACGATAGTGATACTGTAATTAATTTTGATGAAATTATAAATAGTTTTTTAAAATATAATGGGTACGATAAATCATATTATAGCAAATTGCTAAATATAAAAAAGGGCAGTATTATAGAGATAATATCAGTTACTCTTATAGCTGTTTTTGCACTTCAATTATTGTTATATGGAATTAATGGAATACTTTTGCAATTTGCAGATATGTCGACCAAAATCCAGCTTATAAAAAATAAAAAATACCAAAAAAATCTTTTGAAAAATAGTATTGATGGAAAACAAGTTCAACCTGAAATAATGAAAAGCACATTTGGTTTACTTAAAAATAAAGATTTTAATAAAACATTAAGTAGTCTTGCTAATACATTGGATACCACTAAAATTATTAGTTCTACTTTAAATAATACATCTGAAACGAATAATTCTAATTGATATCATTTAAGTATATAATTGCTCGTTCTAATGCATATAAATACTTTTTAGATACACTACACAAATTTAGTCGAAAACTCAAACCTGTAGATTTTGGAAAATGATTTCTGCTATTGGGAATTACATATGTAGCAGTATTGTTGATAAATTGGATTATATTATTTTTTATATCAAAGTAATCATAGGGCAAATTTAAAAAGTATATAGACATTAGATAACTATGTGATAATACATCATATGATATTTGGTGCTTTTGCAATATCTTTAGAACCTTTCTTCTATTACATTCTATAATATTTTTTACACATAATAAATATTTATCGTAATCAGAAGATATAAAATGATGTATTGCTGTAAGCGCACTTAAACTTAAACATCCTGATAAAATGTCTGACCACGTATCAACAATTCGAGAATATTGTGTTGGAAACAGAATGACCGAAAATTTTATTCCATTAGTGCATAATGCTTTATGAGGTGATGCAATAGTAATACATTGACTTGATAATATTTGGGGTGAAATTAATTGATGCATCTCGCTTAAAGATTCATCAATTACTAATATACTATCCGTCCCCTTAACTAAATTATTTATATTATTTATAAACTTCTCGCCTAAATATGTACCCGTACAATAAACAGGATTAGTTATCCATATACATTGGCAATTTTTCAGTATTTTATCACAGGCATTAGGGATGATAAAATTTGCTCCCTGCTTTTCTAGTTCGATGTAATGACAATTAATTAGATAATCTTTGCATATATGCTCAATAGAAAAATAAGAAGGACTTATAATTGCGATATCATGAATTCCAATTATGGAAAGCAAATGAATAACATTCACGATAGAAAGAGAACCGGAATCAAAAAAGGAAAGTGCTAATAACGTATCTTCATTAAAACCTAATTTTACTTTTACTTTATTCTTTATTTCATCACTTATTTCTGATGAAAAAATATATTCGATACCATTTTTGATTAAATTAGTGGGCAATGTTGCAGCAACAGATTGAATAAAATCATTGGAGGGATTCCAATCTGATAAATTTATTAAATCGCAGTTATTATGTTCTCTAACAATGCTTTCAATATCCTCTAAAAATGTATTTGTTGCCATATTATTTTCTCCAATCGTGCTACTATAAGAATTATGTAACATATATGTATTTCTTTTATAAAATTAAATATAATCTAGTAGTATTTATCACTTTGATAATATAAGAATAATTTGTTATTATCCAATGTATTTAATAATTATTTCTGACAGATAACTAATTATTATCCATCATAATTAAATCAATAAATAAGCATACAAATACTAATTACTTAGAGAGTACAAGGCTCGCAATTTTAGAAAAAGTTAATACACAAAAAAGAAAAAGGATGGTACAATAAAATTACTTGTAGCAGGAATGGTAACAGGTGAAATTAGAAAATTGTTATAAAATAGAAGTGTTGAATCTGGTGTGGAGAGTATATGGAGGACAATACTTGAACACAGATATGAAAAACATGATTATTGCAACATCCAGAGATGCACAGTATGACACTAGTGCTAAACGAATTCTTAGTCAGAAACAAATTATGGCATGGGTCTTGATAAAGACAGTAGAGGAATTCAAGAATATGGAACCCCAAGATGTAATTCCATTAATTGAGGGAGAGCCATTTGTAAGTGTAATTCCAGTGGAGAGAGGATTATCCAATACAAAAAAACAGAAAAATGGTGATAGAATTGTAGGGTTTAATACAGAGGATGCAGATAATCATGAGGGAATGGTCAAATATGATATTGTATGCTATGTTCGGACGAAAGATGGATTAACACAAGTGATTGTTAATATTGAAGCCCAGAAAGATGAACCGGGGACATATGATATAATCAATAGAGCAATCTTTTATGAAAGCCGTTTGATTTCATCTCAAAAAGAAAGGGATTTTAAAGGTACAGAGTATAATAATATAAAAAAAGTATATTCTATCTGGATATGTATGAATATGAATGAAGATAGCTTAAGCCATATTCATTTATCGGAAGAAAAAATTATTGGTGGTCATAAGTGGCAGGGAAATCTTGATATATTCAATATTATTATGATAGGATTAGCAAAGGAAAAGTCTGATAGGAGTCAAATACATGGCTTACACCGTTTGCTTGGAATATTATTTTCAGAAAATTTAGATATAGAAAGTCGTTTGAACTTATTGCATACAGAATATGATATCGAAATCAATACTACTTTGAGAGAGGATGTGAACATCATGTGTAATTTGAGCCAGGGAATAAAAGAGGATGGAATGGCAGAAATCTTTGCGCGCATGAGCAGAAAAGGATATTCACCGGAGCAGATTGCAGAGATGACAGATACAGACGTAAGAGAAGTAAAAGTACTCCTGCAAAGAATAAAATAGAAATATAATATAGAATAAATATACCCCCCTAAAAGGACTGTTAGAAAGACAAAAATGCTGCCAATTCTAACAGTCCTTTTTATCTTTTACCCCACCCTGAAATCCTTCCTCGGATGCTTGTTCATCAGAATGTCCCGCTGCTTTGCGGTGGAAACATGGGTGTAGATTTCCGTGATGTGGATGGAACTGTGACCAAGCATTTCCTGGATGTAGCGGATATCCACGTCAGCTTCTAAGAGGCTGGTGGCGAAGGTGTGGCGGAACATGTGCGGAGTGATGTGCATATCAATGGAAGCAAGGCTGCAGTATTTCCGGATGGTTCGGCGGACGTACTGGTCGGAGAGTGGGCGTCCAGCCTGGTTGACGAAGAAGCGGTTGGTACGCTTAATGTCAGGAAGGTAACATTTCTGGTATTCCAGCAGGGTGTGGACAACATCGTCATTGCCAATCTGGAGGAGCCGCTCTTTGGAACCTTTGCCGAAGATAAGCAGAGTCCGGTTGGAAAGGTTGATGTCATCCGGTGTGATGGAACACAGCTCAGAGATTCGGATGCCGGTGGCGAAGAGCAGCTCGATAACAGCAGCATCCCGGAGCGCATTTTTACGCTGGAAATCGGTAGCGGCGTAGGAGTATTGGTGATAGATAGAAGATAAAAGCAGTTCAATCGTAGGAAGCGGGATGGTTTTGGGCAGAATCACTGGTTCCCGGAATTTGATATGCAATTTGTTAAAAGGGTTGGAGACAATGCGGTCGCGGTAGTCGAGGTAGTGGAAAAAGGCTTTGAGGGAGGCAAGCTTTCGTTTCACAGTTTTCGGTTTGAATTGTTCATGAAGGGTGGCAACATAGGACTCTAATATAGCAGGAGAGATGTCAGATATACTGGAAGCAGAAGGAAAAGCAGCCGCAAGGCTGACACCAAACTGTGTAAGGTCGATGCGGTATGCTTTTAAGGTTTTACCATCAAGGCGTTTCTGGGTGCGGCAGTAGGTTAAATACTGGTTCATTTCAACGTTAAAATCATGCATAATAAATACTCCTTTGTATGTGGCAGGAGGCTGTCCTGCCTGAATATAGATATAAGAGTATATCATAGAAAAATTTTTTATAAAAATTTCCAACTTCATATTGACAAGTTGATATCCTAAGCGTATTATGAACATATGAACAAATGCTCATATGTTAAAACGACCTGGAGGTGAGAAGATGGCAATGAACGATGTAGAATGCTGCGAAGAAAACTGCATTCATGCAGAGCTTCTTAAGAAGGCACGGGAGAAGATGCCGGATGAAGATGAATTATATGATTTGGCAGAGCTTTTTAAAGTATTTGGTGATTCTACCAGAATCCGGATCCTGTTTGTATTATTTGGCTCGGAAGTATGTGTGTGTGATTTGGCAGAGACGTTGAACATGACGCAGTCAGCAGTATCCCATCAGCTTAAGATTTTAAAACAGGCGAAGCTGGTAAGCAGCAGGCGGGAAGGTAAATCCGTATTTTATTCACTGGCAGATGAACATGTAAGAACCATTATCGACCAGGGCAGAGAACATATTGAAGAATGAGGAGGATATTATAATGAAGAAAAAATTTAAATTGGAAGACTTAGACTGTGCAAACTGTGCAGCAAAAATGGAAGAAGCAATCAAGAAAATCCCGGGAGTCAATGATGCAGTAGTAAGCTTCATGACACAGAAAATGACCATCGATGCAGAAGATGAGCGTTTTGAAGAAATTATGGATGAAGTAGCCAAAGTATGTGCAAAGGTAGAACCGGACTGCCGGATTCTGCGATAGGAGATAGCTTATGACAAAGAATCAGAAAAAAATGCTGGAGCGTATTCTGGTTACGGGTGTGTTATTTGTAGCACTTCTGGTATTGGAACACGTTGGTATCTTAGAACAGATTACACAGCCAGTCCTGATTTTTATTATTTATCTTGTGCCGTATCTTCTGATTGGCTATGATATTATATTTAAAGCATTCCGGAATATCAGTCATGGACAGGTATTTGATGAGAACTTTCTGATGATGATTGCAACGTTTGGAGCATTTGGAGTACGGGAGTATTCCGAGGGTGTTGCAGTTATGCTGTTCTATCAGATTGGAGAACTTTTCCAGGGCTATGCAGTTGGAAAATCCAGACAGTCCATTGCAGATATGATGGACATTTGTCCGGAATATGCCAATGTGGAAGAGGATGGCAAATTAGTCCAGGTAGATCCGGATGATGTGGAAATCGGCACTGTCATTGTGGTAAAACCGGGTGAACGTATTCCATTGGATGGAATTGTAGTAGAAGGTGAGTCCATGGTCGATACCGCGGCACTGACCGGAGAATCTGTTCCAAGAAGAGCAGCAGAAGGTGATGAAATCATCAGCGGCTGTGTCAATGGAAGCGGTACTTTAAAGGTAAAAGTAACAAAAGCATTCGAGGATTCCACAGTATCCAAGATTCTGGAACTGGTGGAGAATGCAAGCAGCAAGAAAGCAAGAGTGGAGAACTTTATCACCAGATTTGCAAAATATTACACTCCGGTTGTTACCATTGGAGCAGTAATTCTTGCAATCCTGCCACCGATTATTTTGGGCGGCGGCTGGGCTGAGTGGATTCAGAGAGCCTGCATTTTCCTTGTTATTTCCTGCCCGTGTGCCCTTGTAATCTCCGTCCCATTGGGATTCTTCGGTGGTATCGGAGCATCTTCTAACTTAGGTGTTCTGGTAAAAGGAAGTAACTATTTAGAGGCAGTGGCTGAGATGACCACTATCGTATTTGACAAAACCGGTACACTGACCAAAGGCGAGTTCAAGGTATCTGAGGTACTTCCGGTAAATGGAAGTAAAGAGGAACTCTTAGAGCTTGCAGCCCATGTAGAAGGATATTCCAATCATCCGATTGCTAATTCCGTGCGTGAAGCCTATGGCAAAGAACTGGATATGAACCGGGTAACCGGAACAGAAGAAATTGCCGGACATGGAATTCATACATTTGTAGATGGAAAAGAAGTATGGCTTGGAAATGCCAAAATGATGGCAGCCCGGAATATTTCCTATACCGAAAACAGCTGTGCCGGAACCGTAATTTATGTTGCGGTAGATGGAGCGTTTGCCGGAACCATTGTAATTTCCGATTCCATTAAGGAAGGCGTAAAAGAAGCTATCCATAGCATGAAGAAGGTAGGCGTGAAGAAATGCGTTATGCTGACCGGAGACCGTAAGGCAGCAGCACAGGCAGTAGCAGATGAACTGGGACTGGATGAAGTGCATGCAGAATTACTGCCGGGTGACAAGGTAAGTCAGGTTGAGGCACTTCTGAAAGAACAGCATGAGAAAGAAAAACTTGCATTTGTGGGTGATGGCATCAACGATGCACCGGTACTGACCAGAGCAGACATTGGAATTGCAATGGGAAGTATGGGGTCTGATGCGGCAATCGAAGCTGCAGATGTAGTTCTTATGGATGATGATGTGCGAAAGATTGCATCTCTTGTGAAGATTGCAAGAAAGACACTTTCCATCGTGCACCAGAATATCGTATTTGCACTTGGCGTAAAAGCAATTGTGCTGATACTCGGTGCATTTGGTATTGCCAATATGTGGGAAGCAGTATTTGCAGATGTAGGTGTATCTGTCATTGCAATTTTAAATTCCATGCGGACACTGCACATTGCAAAGAAATAGTATAAAGGCGTTTATTGAGAAAAAGAATCAGTAAACGCCTTTCTTTTACCAAATGGATAGGCTATACTAACAAAAGTTACAAATAGCTAACGTGAAGTTGGAAATAGTACAACATTGGGAAAGAGGGAAGCAGGAGTAACAAAATAAAAGAACTGAAAAAAGAGTCAGAAAAGAAAGAGGAGGATGAATATGTTTCTGGAGATTCAGGATTTGAAAAAAAGTTTTGGACAGGGAGAGGCAAAAACAGAAGTTTTGAAGGGAATTAATTTCTCTGTTGAAAAAGGTGAGATTTGCGTATTGTTAGGACCGTCCGGTTCCGGTAAATCAACACTTTTGAATATTATCGGAGGAATTGACAGCGCAGACAGCGGCTATATTTCCATCAATGGAGAGAAAACAGCAGATATGAACGAAAAGGCGCTGACGAATTACCGCCGCCGCCATTTAGGATATGTATTTCAGATGTATAATCTGATCCCAAACCTCAATGTGAAGGAAAATATCGAGGTAGGAGCATATCTGAGTGATAAATCATTAGACATTGACGAATTGCTTAAGACACTGGGACTTTATGAGCATCGTCATAAGCTGCCAAACCAGTTATCTGGTGGACAGCAGCAGCGTACAGCCATTGGCCGTGCCATTGTAAAGAACCCGGATATTCTGCTCTGTGATGAGCCGACCGGAGCACTGGATTACAATACATCCAAAGAGATTTTGAAGCTGATTGAGGATGTAAATCAGAAATATGGAAATACCGTTATTATGGTTACCCATAATGATGCCATCAAAAACATGGCAGACCGTGTCATTAAGCTGCGTGATGGACAGATTCGAAAGGATTACACCAATGAAGTGAAGATTCCTGCACAGGAACTTGACTGGTAAAGGCGGTGATGAAAGTGAAGAGTCCATTAAGAAAACGAATTCCAAGGGAATTGAAAACAGATTTTGGAAAATATCTTGTGATTTTCCTGTTCCTGACAGCTACTATCGGATTTGTATCGGGATTTCTGGTGGCAGGAAGCAGTATGATAACTGCCTATAATGAGAGTTTTGAAAAGTACAATATTGAAGACGGTAATTTCGAACTGATGGAAGAAGCTGACGATACCCTGCTTACAGAACTGGAAAAAGAAGGCGTAACAATTTATGAGAATTACTATCTGGAAGAAGCGGTGGTAAATGGCAAGTCAGACAGTACCCTCCGTATTTTTAAACCGAGAAACGAAGTGGATAAAGTATGTCTGATGGATGGAAAAATGCCGCAGCAGGAAGATGAAATTGCAATTGACCGGATGTATGCGGACAATAATTCCTTAAAAGTAGGAGATACCATTAAAGTAGGTGATGAGAAAAAGACCATCAGTGGTCTGGTGGCATTATCGGATTACAGTGCTCTGTTTTCCGATAGCAAGGATCTGATGTTTGATGCCATAAAATTTGGCGTTGCCATTGCCACAGAGGATGCTTTTGATGCTTATGGCACCGGCAATCTCCATTACAGCTATTCCTGGAAATATGAAAAAACTCCGGCTGATGATACGGAAGCAAAAGAGAAAGCAGAAGATTTTATGAAAGTGCTGAGCAGTAAGGCGGTAATAGCAGCATACATACCGGCATTTTCCAATCAGGCAATTCATTTTACGGGAGATGATATGGGTGGAGACAAAACAATGGTAATGACGTTGTTATATATCCTGATAGCGATTATGGCATTTGTCTTTGCAGTTACCACCAATAATACGATTACAAAAGAAGCAGCAGTCATCGGAACACTGCGTGCATCCGGCTATACCAGAGGAGAACTGCTGCGGCATTATCTGCATCTTCCGGTACTGGTGACAATCGTAGCAGCAATTATTGGAAATATACTTGGCTATACCGTATTTAAAAATATGGTAGCAGATTTGTACTATGGAAGCTATAGTCTGCCGACCTACCATACCATCTGGAATGGGGATGCGTTTATCCTGACAACGGTGATTCCGGCAATCATAATGATTGTTATAAATCTGCTTTTGATTTCTTCCAAACTGCGTATTTCACCACTGAATTTCCTGCGCAGGGATTTGAGCAGAAGAAAGCGGAAAAAAGCAGTAAAACTGCCGCATTTCAAATTCTTTAACCGGTTCCGTATCCGTATTATTTTACAGAACCGTGCGGGCTACCTGACTTTATTTATCGGTATTGCTTTTGCAGAAATTCTGCTGGTTTTCGGCATGATGATGTCACCACTTTTAGAGCATTATCAGGATGAAGTGCTGTCCCACATGCTTGCAGATTATCAGTATGTATTAAAAGCACCGGTTCCAACGGAAACAGATGGCGCAGAGACTTATCTTGCCGGTAGTTTAAAGACAATGCCGACAGAATTCAGCAGCGAAGAGGTCAGCGTCTATGGAGTTGAAAAAGACAGTGCTTATGTTGATATTGATTTCCCAAAAGAAGGTGTCTGCATTTCGGATAGTTATGCAGAAAAATACCGGCTCGCAGAAGGCGATACCATTGAGTTAAAGGAAACTTATGGAGATAAGAAATACAAGTTTAAGGTGGCTGGAATCTATGAGTATCCGGCAGCGGTGGCAATTTTTATGCCGGAAGAGGAATATCGGGATGTATTTGACAAAGAGGAGGATTATTTCAATGGATATTTCTCTGATAAGAAGATTACCGATATTGAGGATGCCTATATCATGACGACCATTACAGAAGATGACCTCACCAAGGTATCAAGACAGCTTGATGTATCTATGGGCGGCATGTTCTATCTGATGAATGTATTTTCTGTTGCACTGGCAGCAATCCTTATTTACCTGATGACAAAGCTGATTATCGAGCGGAATGCTTCATCCATATCCATGGTTAAGATATTGGGTTACAACACCCGAGAAATCGGGAAATTATATCTGACAGCCACCACCTGGATTGTGGTGATATCCGTTATCCTGGGTGAAGCAATTGCTACCGAGACCATTAATGTCATCTACCGGGCAATGATGAGTGATTACTCCGGCTGGCTGAGCATCTACTATGACCCGAACATCTACTGGAAGATACTGCTTATGGTACTGGCAGCATACTTCGTAGTGGCATTGTTCTGCCTTCGGAAGATTCGGAAGATACCGATGGACGAAGCTTTGAAGAATGTAGAGTAGAACTTGAAAATGTAATATTGCAGAGAAACTGCTGGTATTTTTATACAAGTATATTTTCATCCCACCCAGCCAAACTAAAACCATATCAAACTAACTGAAATTCTTAATATGATAAAGAATTCTCACCATGCACATTTTGTGTTGACAACAGAAATATAATTAGTTATGATAAACACAAGTTAGAAATAACTAACTAGAACGAAAGGAAAAGAAGCTATGAGTACAGAGATTCTGGAAATTGTACAACAGATGGATTTACACAATGCAGAGACGCAGTTAGCGTTACAATGTGCCCCATTGATCGCAGGAGTAAAGATATCCAATCTCTTAGTCGTTTCAACAGGCATGGAAGATGCGGTAAAACAGTGCCTGAGAAAATCCGGAATTTCATTCCTGCTATTGCTCAGGACCAGGGAAAAAGCTCGTTACCTTCTTTTTCGGAAGAAACCGTTGGAGGCGTATCTGATGCGTAAAGAGATACGAGAGCTGCTGCAGGAGTCCGGTTATCAGGACTTTACGCTCGGAAATATTCTCAGTACGTTTCAGAAACGTTACCAGGGTTATATGTGCGGAGAACCTGGTTTTCCTCATGAAATGGGAGTGCTGCTTGGCTATCCGGTAGAAGATGTAAGAGGATTTATGGAACAGAATGGACAGAATGCACTCTATCAGGGTTACTGGAAAGTGTATGCACACGTTCCGGAAAAGAAACGTCTTTTCGCACGCTATGATATGGAAAAAGAGACCATCATCCAGCTTCTCTCCAATGGAGTGGAAATGCGGGACATCATTGGTATTTATAATGACAGCATGCCGCAGAAAGCGGCTGTTTAGGAGGTAGAAAAAATGAGTAAGATTCAGGTAGTTTATTGGACACAGTCAGGAAACACACAGGCAATGGCTGAGGCTGTTGGAAGAGGAATTGAAGCAGCTGGCAAAGAAGCAGAGGTTGTTGATGTAAGTACAGCTGATATGGATGCATTAAAAGCTTCTTCCGTATTTGCAATGGGATGTCCTGCAATGGGTGCAGAAGTCTTAGAAGAAGGCGAGATGGAGCCATTCGTTGAAGAAGTAGAAGGCTTTGCAGCAGGTAAGAAAATCGCTTTATTCGGTTCTTACGGATGGGGCGATGGACAGTGGATGCGTGACTGGGTAGACCGTATGACAAGCGCAGGAGCAACCGTTGTAAATGGCGAAGGTGTGATTTGTCAGGAAGCACCGGATGACGATGCAGTCGCTGCATGCGAAAGCTTAGGCAAACAGTTAGCAGGAATGTAAATTCCAAAAACAAAATCATTTCCGTAGGGTACAAACAAATTGTATTATATATCATAACCAGAAGAAGTCTTGCAGAAAACTGCAAGGCTTTTTCACTTTACAGGAAATTGCTTTCCTGTAAAGTGAAAAACGCTCCGCTAGGATGCGCACTGCGGCGTATAAGGTAGATGTCGCAAGCGACCGCCGCAGGCGCG
>OAVO01001238.1_pt1 | contig 11477 bp, 14 predicted proteins | sample 1501411 | NCBI WGS metagenome assembly OAVO01 (sample SAMEA2580081, study PRJEB22360) | human gut metagenome | biome: human gut; feature: human-associated habitat; material: faeces | place: Denmark | collected 2008/2010 | reverse complement strand
GTAAGGATGGAGAAAAGGGATTTGATGGTGCAATAACGAATCTTATGATGCAGACATATCTATGCAACTGCGATTTTAAGAAGAAAGTGAATAAAAGAGGTATTGAATATGGATGGGATGTGGCAGTATATTCATCTATTGAGCATATCTATGGATACGATTATGTGACTTCCTGCTACAAGGATAATCCACAGGATTCATGGAAGCAGATTGTAGATTATATGCATGAGATGTATCCCGAGGCAACGGATAAGCAGATAAGGAAGCTGTTAAAGTAATACAGGCATGGATAAGGAGGTGCCACAATGCCATTTAAGATTGTCCGCAACGATATTACACGAGTAAAAGCAGATGTAATCGTAAATACTGCTAATCCAAATCCGATATGTGTAAGTGGCACGGACTTAGCAATATATGAGGCAGCAGGAAAAGAAAAGCTCCTCGCAGAAAGAGCGAATATCGGCAAAATTGCAAGAGGTGATATTGCTGTCACTGGTGCATATAACCTAAAGGCAAAATATATTATTCATACAGTAGGTCCGGTATGGACGGATGGATTGCACCATGAATTTGAAATTCTGAAGCATTTTATGGAATCCCTGCTGTGTTGATTGCAGAGTGTAAAAGTCGGATTGATAAGGGACTGATGACGGATGTTCTTGATGAATTTGACCATGTACTTGGCAGCAGGAGCGTTTTTTGAAACAACAGAGGCGATTAAGATGAAGTTTGGAATGAGGACACCGAGTATAAAGAAATCAATAAAGGCAAGGACGACAGGAAAAGGCCAAGCGAGCTGTTGAGAAAGCTTTAATTCCAGGGTACGGAAAAAAGGTGCAGGCAATCGTGAATGCAGCAGTATACCTATATTGATGTTATATTTTTGGGACCATTATTCTCGTTTATTGGAAGCGTGATTTCTATTATCACACGAAAGACTCGAAAAATACATCCTGCGCTATGGATATCAGGGATTATTAGTTGCATGCTTGGTTTTATTGTATGTATGTTTGTTTTTAGTATGTTGATAGGAGGTTTGATTTGTGGACTATATATGGATTGGAATTAGAGCATTCACATATGTAATAATTTTTACTCTTATAAAAATTATCGTTCCTAAATTGTTAGGAAATGTAAAATATAAAAAGGATGAGATGGGAAGAACCTATTTCTCTAAGAAAAAGATTTCTTATTTTCTTTTCGTGATTGCAGTGTTTTTTACAGTGTTATTATCTTTTTTGAGTACTATTCCATCAAATGTTAGTGGGGAAGCAAAGATTTACTTAAATGTTGGTATAGTTATTTTTTGTTTATTATGGTATATTTTAAGCATAATGTTTGATGTCTGGTATATTCATTTGGAGCCAACTCAAATAATATATAGAAATTACTTGGGTGCAAAAAAAGTAATAAAAGCAAGTGATATTTATTATTTTGAAAGAAACTCAAATGGCTCGTTAATTATAGTATGTTCTGATAGAAAAGGAAGGGAATGGATATGAACGAAGAATATGGGCTAACTCCTTATGAAACAAGGGAAATCCTGTTTTATAAAACCGATAATGGTGAAGTTCGGGTTGAAATCCTTTTATATCAGGAAAACTTGTGGCTGACGCAGGCAAAGATGGCAGAATTATTTGAAGTGCAAAAGGCGGCTATTTCAAAACATTTGAAAAATATTTTTACATCCGGCGAATTGCAGGAAGAAGCAGTTGTTTCCAAAATGGAAACAACTGCGGCAGACGGCAAGCGGTACAATACAAGCTATTACAATCTGGATGCCATTATTGCTGTCGGATACCGTGTTAATTCTAAAAAGGCTACGATGTTCCGCATTTGGGCAAATCGAGTATTAAAAGAATTTATTATTAAAGGCTATGTGATCAAATCACTTAATCTTTTACTATTTCCTTCCGTTCTACCGATTATCCTTGCTTCATCAATATAATGTATTTCCTTTTCTGATAGTCCATCATAATAATCCGTTACACACACCACCTTACATAGATTCACTTTCCTCACACAGTACTCCAACAATGCGTCTCATGCAACTTTACATTTCGACTAAGAAATCCATAAGTTCATTATAGAAATCCCATTTTCTCTTAATGACAATTGTTTTGGTTTTATCTCTTTTTTTAAAATCTTTGGTCAAGTTACTAAACTCAAGATAATTAATTGTCACTTCGCTATCCCCATTTTTATTTTTAGAAATATTTGCAACAGACAAAATCTTCCAAATATCCTTATGCCCTGGTAGATTTTCAATGTCATACTCATTCTTAATTCTGCTACTGTAAAATGCCCAATCAGCTTCGCCATTCCGCGATAATATTTCACCTAATATAGGATGCCCTTTTCTTGAAAGGAATACAGAAGATGTTTCTTCCTGATTTAAATACCTAAACCGATATAAATTTCCTCTGCAGGAATCATAAATATACTTCCACTCATTCCATTCTCTCGGATCAAAAATAACGGTAGTTTTCATTTTTTTCTCTAGTGCTTTTTTAGCTTTATATTCTTCCAGTTTTTTCTTCATATCAGGGCTTGTTTGTCGTGAATATAAAGGACTGACTGACATTTTTTCTTCAGCATCACTAAAAGCTGCTGTATAGTTGGGGTGCATTTTAGCGCAACGTTCCACAATATTGTCCTCACCATCTATGATAACTCCCCTGTAATATTCACATTGATAATCTTCATGCCAAACTTTTTCAGCCTCGGGTCTGAAAACCCGACTTTTTCCATCCATCGCCAGTTCTCCTTCAACTTTCGATTTGTTACTCACATACCAGATCTTTTGTCGAATTGTTTTATGATAGCCATTAAAAGCACCTTCTCTTGTGGTTATGAGTTAATTATAAAATACCAATTTACAACTTTTTTCATAAAAAAAATTGTACAGGGCTTTCTGATGTATAATGAATTTGCACAAAAACATTAAAAAGGAAAGTGACCCTGTACGACAAAGACATTATACAATGAAAACTCATTAATTGGTAGACTTCATAAATATTTTCTAGCATATTTTGAAACTTTTTCTGTTCCTACGGCAGAAACATTATTTTTACTGGTACTTTCAATACTCGCATTGTGATCTCATTGGAAATGCCAGAGCAGATTCTGCGTCTTTTTTTGTAGTTTTATTGCAATAAAGAACAAAGATTCGATGTGCGAGGGCAGACTTTGGGACTCGTAAAATGCTAAGCTATAGCCATCATAAGAAACAAGCATTTAATTTACGAAAACAGGAGGACAGGACAAAATGGAAAAATTTATTTACTGGATAAAAAGGACACTGCATCATTCAAAACAATGCAACAGCTTATGTATGCTGTGCAAGTATTATGATGAATGTAAAATCGACGGACCGGTATAATAGCAGGAGGACACGACAATGAAAGAAATGTATTTTACAATAGCAGGATGTAACCATTATTACGGAAGTGACTTCATGGAAAAAGGCATGAAGGTCAAGCTGGTCAAGGAGCCGGACAATGAGTATGACAGCGAAGCAATACAGGTAAAGATAAAAGGACTTGGCAAAGTAGGCTACGTAGCCAACAGCCCATACACCGTGAAGGGTGAGTCAATGAGTGCAGGCAGACTGTATGACAAAATCGGTGGTAAGGCAAAAGGAAAGATTGTGTTTGTGACAGACGGCGGAGTGATTTGCAAAGTAATCAGTGATGGTAAGGACAAGCCGGTGATGATAGAGGAAGATAAAATAAATGATGAAAATCTCTAAAAGACTGTATGACTCAAGTACTATGTGGTAAAATAATAAGCAGGACACTGGGGAGGTACATATGAATTATCTGGTAATCGATTTGGAAATGTGCAGGGTAAAGAAGCTCTATAGAAAAACATATAAATACGCCAGTGAAATAATACAGATTGGCGCAGTTCTCTTAGATGAAGGATTCAGCAGAATAGCCACAATATGCGAGTATGTAAATCCTGAATACGGCGTGCTGGACAATTTCATAGAGAGTATGACAGGCATAAAAAACCGCGATATCAAACAGGCTTCGAAGCTGACAGAGGCACTTGAGCATCTGACAGACTGGCTTGGAGACAGGGAGTACAAGGTCTATGCCTGGAGTGACTCTGACAGGACGCAGATACTGCGTGAGATCAAAGCAAAGAATATAGAGAGCGCAAAGATAGATGACTTTATGAAAGCAGACCGCTGGATTGATTACCAGGAAGTGTTTAAGAAGCGATTTCATTTAGACAGGTGCTACAGCTTGGAGGATGCACTAGAAAGTGCAGAGATAGAGCCGGAAGGCAGATTCCATGACGGACTGGACGATGCAGTAAATACCGGAGCACTGATAAAGAAGCTGGAGCTGAATCCGGAGTATGAGATTGCCAAGTACGCACTTCCGGAGTCGGACGAGCATCTGAGCTGTACTATTGGGGACTTGTTTGAGGGATTGCAGTTGAAGTTTGGGTAATAAGTTATGTGAGAGGATTCAACTATGATTAAAACACCATTTGGAGTAAATCCAACGTTTATGCATAAAAGCGTTAGATGGTCAATTTTGGAGGGTAAATTGAATTATGATTGATATGTTTTGAATCATTGCGTGTAATAAATTTACTTCCTTTTTATAAGTGTGTGTCTAATGGATAAGTGTCAAGATGCTGTGAGAATATGCAAGTAATAAGATAAAAAAGATAATAATTAGTAATACAGAGTATATCAGTCACAATGAATGTGTATACGCATATTGGGTTTGATGATGCTCAGGAAGAATTGAAACGAATGGAAGAGTTTAGAAATGCGCAGGCAGAAGTTGAACAGATGATGTTCAAGGTAATTTAATATGGAAGAGGGATGACGCTCTGGCTTGGCTAGTGCGTTATTTTTGTAGAAAAAAGCAGGTGTATGTGATAATATTATTTTGAATAATTGTATTTAGAAGAGGGTGATTATTATGGAGACACATTATTTGATAGATTATGAAAATGATGGAAAGAACGGTCTTAAGGGATGTGAAAATCTCTCGAATACTGATTATATTCATTTGTTTTACACGGATAATTCTAAAAATACAACTCTTGATATTTTTACAAATCATGGTAAGGCGGAACTTGATATAAAAAAAGTTCCAGTGGGAGACCAATCGTTAGATAAACATTTAATTGCGTATCTTGGATTTTTGGTTGGAAAAAATGTTAATAAAAAGACTGAGTATGTGATTATATCATCGGATAAAGGCTATGATAAAGTAGGCGAGTTCCTACGAGAAGAGGGTGGAAAAAGTATATCTGTTTCGAGAAGATGTACAATTGCTGCCCCGAAAGATGCGCAGAAGAAAGAAGAAAAACAAAATGTAGAAAAGAAAGTTAGTGTATCGAAAGTGGATTCCGTAAATAAGTCAAAGCTGAATCAACAGGTACAACAGGCATTAAGCGCATCAGAAATACAGTATAGACCTTGTGTGATGAATGATGTAGCAAAGGTTGTAACCTCGTTGTATGGAAATGAAAAATTTATGAATGATGTTCATAATGCTTTGCATAGCATGTATCCTGAGGATTATCTTGATGTATATGGAGATATCAAACCTATTATAAGAAAATATGTAACTGATAAGGATAAGAATATTGATGTCAATAATAAAACATTACTTCATAATGAAATACAGCAGATTTTGAGCAAGGCAAATGTTGGCAAAGATGTTATTGCTTATGTGCCGGGATTAGTAATTAAACATTATGATGAAAAGAATGCTTTACAGACAATATATAGAGAAATAATACAAAAATTTGGTCAAAAGAAAGGATTGGACATCTACAATAGGATAAAAAAATATATCTAGGAGAAGCAGACGGAGAACCGGAAGTGTTTACATATTAAATCACTTGCAGAAATCGAAGCCGTTTTAAGAATGGTGGATATGATGCAAGCGTTGCTGCTGGAATCGTGACTTGTTATGGCGGATTGAGAGAATTAATAGTGTAGTATTGTAAACATAGATTTCTTCAATGTTTAATGGTATAATATTCCTAGTGTGAATTTGTAGAAAATGAAAGAAATAGACATACGTGAGCAGTTTGGCATTGGTTCAAGTACTATTCTTGATTTAAGGATGTTTTTAAGACTTGTGGGGTAGAATAAATAGCATGCAATTTTTAAATGAATTTCAAATAATTACTATAATTGGTCTCATTATTCTAGTTGGAATAATATTACCTCACTTTTTACCAGATATTAAGGGAAGAAGGGGTGAAAAAAGAACCAATGATGTATTGTCATATTTACCGTCTGATGAATATACTATTCTCTATAATGTGATGCTTCAAACAGATCGGAGAATTTCACAAATAGATTATATAGTAGTATCATTATATGGTATTTTTGTAATTGAAGTTAAAAATTATCAAGGTTGGATTACAGGTACGGAAAGAAGTAACCAATGGACGCAGACAATATATAAAAAGAAAAGTCATTTCATGAATCCAATTTATCAAAATTATGGTCACATGAAAGCAGTTCAAAAACTTTTAAACAATCAATCTGTTCCTATTTTTCCTATTGTTGTTTTTGCCGGTAATGCTGAACTAAAAATAAATATTCAAAAATCTAGAGTTGTGAAATTGAACTATTTAATTCCAACAATACAAGAACTATCTACAACTCAGGTAATGAGTGAATATCAAATGAACAATATTGTTTCCTTGATATTAAATTCTAATATTGATAGCGATGAAGCCAAACAGAGACATATAGATGAAATAAATCAAAAGAAGGATGCTGTTAGAGCAGGAATATGTCCCAGATGTGGCGGAGAGCTTGTAAGGCGTAATGGAAAATATGGAGAATTTATTGGATGCTCAAATTTTCCCAGATGCAGATACACACAGAAAATCTAATAGGAATAAAAAGAGAGGATTGTTGATATGGGAATTTTTTCAAAACCGGAAGTTATTATTTTAAAGGAGTCAAATGACGCAAAAGAACATTTAGATAAACTTGAGTCATTACTTCCAAAAGCTAATAAGGATGTAAAAGATAAAATACAAAAAGAAATTGCAGTCACGAAGGCCGGCATAGCTGGTGAAGATAATATAATGTTTGAACTTAAACATAGCAATATGGATATGGTAGTCTTACATGATATTTATTTAGAAACTAAAAGTGGATTAGGAGCACAGATAGATTTTATCGTAGTTACATCAAAGGTTATATTTTTGATTGAGTGTAAGAATCTGGTAGGAAATATAGATATTGATTCAAAAGGAGCATTTATCAGAACTGTTACATACGGAACAAAGAAACAGAAAGAAGGAATATATTCGCCAATTACTCAGGGTGAAAGGCATCTATCTGTTTTAAAAGAGGCCAAACTGGATAATGCAGGGCTTGTCACAAGTCTTGCAATTAAACGAAATTTTGACAGCTCTTATAAATCATTAGTAGTATTAGCTAATCCTAAAACAATCGTAAATGACCGATATGCTCCAAAAGAAATCAAAAGTCAGGTTATTAGAGCAGATCAGCTTGTTTCAAATATGAAGAATATTATAGCTGCGTCAAATGATTTTGCATCTACTAAAAAAGAAATGATGTCAATTGCACAGGGAATTCTTGACATGAATATTGAAAGTCGTAAAGATTATGCAGCTAAGTATGAAGAACTCGTCAAGGAAAATGAGCTTTCTGATTCAGCAGATACTAAAAAGGAAACTCCTGATAATAAGCAGAGTGTAAATGATGACAAATTGATTTGTCCTAAATGTGGTTCGAAACTGGTGCTTAGAACTGCAAATAAAGGGGAAAATGCAGGAAAACAGTTTTATGGATGCTCAAACTTCCCTAAATGTAGATTCATATTGAATATAAAAAAGTAGATATTTATATGCTTCATATGGGATAAATTTAGGAATATTGAGGAAGCACGATAAAGGGCATAATTGCAAATAAGGATAAGCAGACAGAAAAATATAATGGGCAAATTGAGCCGGCTGGAGCAGAGATGTTCTGGTCGGCATTTTTGCTTAAAAGAATGTGGATGTAAAATCTGCACAAATATGATAGAATAAAAATTGGATATTTATACATTTTTGGGGGATAGAGGTGATATATTTGAAGCAGACGAAAGTAACAGAGTGGATTATATCAGGTAATCCAGAACAATATAATGTAGTAGATGCATTTCATAATTTGCATAGAGTGGATTGGGCACAAAAGGCAAATATGACGGCTGGTGATATAGTTTATATTTATGTATCAGGAAATGTAAAAGCAATTAAATTTAAATGTAGAGTAAACAAGGCTGATCTTGACGAATCGGATATTGATGATCGAGAATATGATCTTTCAGGCCAGTTTGATGGTACAGCTGGCCGCTATATGGAATTAGAGTTACTTGAAGAGTACGTGGGTGATGAATATTCCAGGGAAGAACTGATGAAACATGGATTTAGGTCACCACAAGGGCCAATACGCATGCCAGAGTCGGTTAAACAGTATTTAGAATCAATAAGTGTATTTGAACATAGATATCCAGTAAATACAGCTGTATGGATTGCGACAGCATTGCTTTCAGCAGAATCGTTTGATAGTAATCCGGTATGTAGCAAAAAGGATATGTATTTTAAACAAACAGCAATCATACAGCGTGCACAAAAGTTGGCGGAAAGCAGTGTGGCAAATGCTCGTTGTTCGCAGTGGTGTTGCGCGGATAATGATAACTCATCTAATAATTATCTCCGGGGAGATTCCGAAGAAAATAGTTCATTGAGAAGATTAAGTCTTCTGGATGAATTTCCGGAGAAAACACACCCGGAAGGGCTCAACATGGCGGATGAGTTGACCATGAATGGAAATAAAATAACAATGGAAGAACTGTTCTATTTTGTCAGAGAGCAGTATCCAACGATTATCGGAAATGATAGTAAAATTGATTACATAGGAGTTCTGGATTATCTACGAGATAACACAGATGTTCCGTATTCTAAGCCAGATGCACCGGGGCTTGCAGCAGAAGAAGTAAGTCGTCTTTTGGAAGTAAAGAAAAAAGGACAGAATGCTATAGCTGAGTTGAAAAAGATGGCAGAAGCATTTGCTGTTAGATTTAAGTTAGAAAAATGCATGTCTATGTCTTGGCTGGATGGTTCAAATACAAAAACACGCCGCTATTTATGGGCACCATTAAAATACGGAAAATATGCGGATAATCCAGTAAGTGTATCGGTGTTTGTAGAAAAACGTAACAGCGATACTTGTTATCGAGTAAGTTTGGAAATAAAAAATGATGGTGATGACAAAGACATAATGAAACAGTACCATTCACATTTAGACATTCCTCTTAATGTGGCGGCAGGCCTAGTTTATGTTTCTGTTTCTGGTAGCAATGAGTGGGGAACTCCAGATATTTTGAATAAGACGCAAGATGAAATAAAGCAGGAAGTTGAATCTGGAAAGCTCAAGAAAGTGCAAATATGTAAGTACATTGATAGAAAGCCGGATGAAACAAACGCTTATTATCATACAGAAATAACTAAGGCCATAGCAGCTATACTGCCATATTATGACCATGTACTTGGAATTGAAAAGATAGAGTATTATCCAAGTCTTGCTGAATATGATCCAGGAATTACTGCAGAAGAATATGAAAGAATTCTGGGTGATGAGAATATTGTAAAAAGCGCATGGTTAGATACTCTTCATTATTTGTATTTGATGGGTGGAATAGGAACCTGCAAGCAGATAGCGAATAAATATGGAAATGGCGCCGCGCATTATAACACGAATGCAATCAATGTTGCTAAGGCTGTACATAAGGAAACAAACTGTCCGTTATGTGCAAGAGATACAGGAGAAAATCAATACTGGCCAGTTTTGTTCTATGGACGAGATTTGGCAGACAGTGCCGATGGTGTATTTTCTTATAAAATGAGAGAGCCTTTGATGGAGGCAATCAAAGCATTAGAGGAAAGAGGTGTGTTCCAGGAGATGAAAGAAGCAAATAAAGAGTTTGATATGAATTTAATATTATATGGACCTCCTGGAACAGGAAAAACATATAATTCTGCTACATACGCTGTTGCAATTTGCGATGGGAAGTCTGTAGATGAACTTACAGATTATGACGCAGTTATGAAAAGATACAATGAATTAAAAAAAGCTGGAAGAATAGCATTTACTACATTTCATCAATCATATGGATATGAGGAATTTATAGAGGGAATTAAACCGATTATAGATGAGAATAAGCAAGATATTGGATATACAATAGAACCAGGGGTATTTAAGGAGTTTTGCGAAAATGCGAGAAGCATTGTTCGAACAAAAAACGGTGATTCTATTGATGCAGGGGCTAGAATATGGAAGTTAACCATTATGAATGGAGATCTGAATCAAGTAAAACAGGAATGCTTTGAAGAAAATAATGTTCGAATGGGATTTGACATAGATTCAGATGAAGCGCGTTCTTTTGTGGAAGATGTGAAGCTTGGCGATATTATTTTGTCATTTAAAACTCGAAAGACAATTGACGGAATTGCAATAGTAACAGATGAAGCAGCTGAGCTGCAAGATAAGAGTATGTATAAGACTGCAAGAGCAGTGAAATGGCTTGCAAAAAATATTGATGAGGATATTACTGATATAAATAATGGTAAGTTACTTCATAGAATGACTTTTGCAAAAGTCCCTAATATGAATGTAAAGGATGTTATTAAGTTAGCTGAGAAAGTAAATCCAGGCTTAGAAAGTACAGTGATTGAAGAAAATACAGAGCCACACGTATTTATTATTGATGAAATTAACAGGGGAAATATCTCAAAAATATTCGGGGAATTAATTACATTAATTGAAAGTACAAAGAGAGCTGGGATGTCTGAATCAGCATCAGCTATATTACCATATTCAGGAGATGAATTTAGTGTACCATCTAATGTGTATATACTTGGAACAATGAATACAGCAGACAGATCAATTGCATTGATGGATACAGCCCTTCGTAGAAGATTCCAGTTTATTGAAATGATGCCGGATTCAGATGTGCTTAGAAAGATTCATGCGGATAAGGTAGAGGATTTGGATGTTGCAGCAATGCTTGATAAAATCAATGAAAGAATTACATTCTTATATGATAGAGAGCACACAATTGGACATGCCTTCTTTACTGGACTTAAGGATGACGCATCACTTTCAAAGCTGCAGTCTATATTTGAAAAATCTGTAATTCCATTATTACAGGAATACTTCTATGAGGACTATCAGAAGATACAGCTTGTATTGGGCGATAATGCCAAGAGTGATGATAGCTTGAAGTTTATTCTTGATGAGAAAGTAGTAGCAAAGAATATTTTCAAAGGTAATGTTGAAGACGTGATTGATCTTCCGGAAAAGAGATATTCAATCAATAACGTAGCCTTTGGCAATATTAATAGTTACTTTAAATTATATATGTCTTTTTGACTATCTTTTTATATCTTCCTAAATGTCCGCAAAG
>OAVO01001236.1_pt1 | contig 11484 bp, 14 predicted proteins | sample 1501411 | NCBI WGS metagenome assembly OAVO01 (sample SAMEA2580081, study PRJEB22360) | human gut metagenome | biome: human gut; feature: human-associated habitat; material: faeces | place: Denmark | collected 2008/2010 | reverse complement strand
AGTACATGTTGAGAATCTGAAAAATGAAAATGTATCAGCAATGATGACTCTTTCTGAAGAGAGCCGCCGTATGCAGGATATGATGAAGATGTATAATATGTATGGAATGGATCCGAATATGTTTGGCGGACAGGAAACACTGGTTCTGAATGCGAATCATCCATTGGTTAAATATCTGGCAGAGAATCAGGAATCTGACAAGGCTCCGCTTATCTGTGAACAGTTGTATGACCTTGCGATGATGAGCCATAAACAGCTTTCACCGGACGAAATGACCAGATTTGTTCAGAGAAGCAATGAAATTTTGCTGATGATTGCAAAATAAGATAGAAAGCAGGCAATTTGCCGGCAGATCAATGAGAGGACAGATACGCCTGTCAGAATAACAGAATATCAAATAAGGAGCAGAGAATAATTTTTGCTCCTTATTTTTGTGGAAAACAATTACATTGGTATTGACAAATGTCTTATGAATTCCTATTATTAAGTTGCCGATATTTTAATGAATATGCCGAATCCGCAGAAAATATAACGGGTTACAGAGAATAGTGACTGCAATGGTGCTTCCGGGCAGCCAATATCGTGACTTTCATTTACTTATAGAGAAATGTGTGTAAATAAATGAGATATCCAAATCTGTAAAAACACAGATTATGGAAGTTACAGGAGGAACGATGTATGAGTGCAGTTTATGGAGTTATTAGAAAATTGGGTGCAACATCAAAGTATAAAGGATATTATTATGTTGTGGATGCAGTAGAAATGGCACAGAAAATTTATGAGCGACCGGTAAAAGTCACCAAAGATATTTATCCGGTCATTGCAAGAAAATATAAATCAACGCCGTCTAATGTAGAACACAACATAAGAACACTGGTAAACTTATGTTGGATGAATCATAAGGATACACTGGAAGAAATGGCAGGGTGTACAATGGCAGATAAACCGACGAACAGTGAGTTTATAGATATTCTGGTCTATTATCTGCGTTATTCGGATAAAGACTGATAACAGAATCTACTCATAATTTCTCACAGGGAATGTGATGACTGGAGAGAAAAACAGTCATGGAATCATCCCAGAGATGTTCCAGACGTTTATCCGGACTGAATGAAGTATAAGAAACACCTGTTGTACATAAAAGGGACTGGTTCTTGTACTGGATATTCAGATAAAAGCTTTGCACAGGAATATCTGCAATATGCCGTTCATTTTTTAACAACGACTGTGTCTGATCATGAGAAAGTTCAAATACAATCCTGAAATTCAAAGGTGTGCGTCTGCCGCGTATGATAGAAAAACAATAAGGTTTTACATCATGCCACAGGGAATATTCTGTGGAATTCTCCTCAAAAGCAGCCTTTGTGTCAGTATCAAAGAAATCGTAATGAAGTTTTCCGTTTATGGTAAAAGTGTTGAAGGTTGTCACAGATGCCTCGACAAGAGAAAAACGGTCAAATACCTCACCGATCAGGAGTTTATTCATAAAATCTTTTACATCAGTAATTTTTAAAGCAAGCATACAACACCTCTCTGATAACATGATTTACAGCTGTTCAGAATTAAAAAAAGACTTCTGGATTGCTGCATATTTCTGAACATATTTTGTGGATCAGGCAGCGCTTCCTGCACTTTGTGGGAAGCGTCTTTTTATTATAAAGCACTTTTGAAAAAAAGAACAGTGTTTTTATTAAAAAGTCTTTTCAAACGTAAAGCGGTGTGATAAGATATATCTGGTATTGAATACTACATATAATGGAAAAGAGGACGATATAATTGAGATATAAGATTATCATAGATAGTTGTGGAGAACTTTTGGACGAATGGAAGAAAGATGAATGTTTTGAATCCATTCCACTGACTCTGATGGTAGGAGCTGAACAGATCATAGATGATGAAACATTTGATCAGGCAGAGTTTATTGATAAAGTGGCAGCCTGCCCGGAATGTCCGAAATCAGCCTGCCCGTCACCTGAGAGATATATGAGAGCATATGACTGCGAGGCTGAGCATATTTATGCAGTGACTTTGTCTTCTGAGCTGAGTGGTTCCTATAACAGTGCGTTACTTGGCAGAGATCTTATTATGGAAGACCATCCGGATAAAAAAATACATGTGTTTAATTCACGTTCCGCATCCATCGGGGAAAGCCTGATCGGAATGAAGATACAGGAATGCGAAGAAGCAGGGATGAGTTTTGAAGAAGTTGTTTCAACTGTGGAACATTATATTGAAGGACAGCATACATTTTTTATACTTGAGAATCTTGATACTTTGAGAAAGAACGGCCGTCTGAGCAAAGTGAAAGCGTTAGTGGCCAGTGCATTGAAAATCAAACCGGTCATGGGTTCTACGGATGATGGAAATATCTGCCAGCTGGATCAGGCAAGAGGCATGAATCGTGCTCTGATCAAGCTTGTAGAGCAGGTAATCGAGAAAACCCCGGACAGTGCAGAGAAGGTTCTTGCCATCAGTCACTGCAATTGTCCGGCAAGAGCACAGGTGCTCAAAGAGGCTTTTGAAGAGAGAATGAAACTTGCAAAGATCGTAGTCCTTGATACAGCGGGTGTAAGTTCTATGTATGCAAATGACGGCGGAGTGATCGTTGCAGTATAAACTAATTGTTTTCTTTTGCAGTAAAGTGTGCTATAATCAAAAAATACGAAATATTGATGCAAAGGAGATCTATCATGAGCCAGAAGAAAGTCGATGCTTATAAGGCCAGAAAAGGACTGCATAACAAAACAGACAGAAAAGAAAAAGTACTTTTTGGACTGGAAATGTTTGCCTGGGCATTCATTTGTGTTGTGATTGTTGCATGGATTGGTTATTCTGCATATGTAAAAGTGACAGGAGCCAAAGAGAATGTGGTTCAGAATACAGTAATGGATACTACTGCACTTGACAATTACATTTCGAATCTGTCAACAGATGCATCCGATGGTACAGACAGCACTGATGCAGATACAGCGGAGGAAGAAGATACAACAGCTTCCACTGATACAGACAGTGAAGATGCTGATGCAGCAGACACAACCGCAGATGATTCTGAAACGGAAACCGCAGATAAATCTGAAGAAGCAGATGATACAAATGTAGCAGACGATAAAGCTGCAGAAACAGCAGATTCAACAACGGATGCAGACAGCGCAGATGCCAAATAGAAATTGAATCTCTGATGGATTCACAGAAGAAAAGCAATAAAAAAATCCCCGGATGATCCGGGGATTTTTTTGAGGTTTAATCCGTATAGAAAAGTGCGGAATTCAATCCTCTCGCATTAACAAAGATTATAAATTATAATTTTGTAACGTTTGCAGCCTGCATACCACGAGCGCCTTCTGTTAAGTCGTATGTTACAGCCTGTCCTTCTTCAAGGGATTTGAATCCTTCACCATTGATAGCGGAGAAATGTACAAATACGTCTGCACCGTCTTCACCAGTGATAAATCCGTAACCTTTTTCTGCGTTGAACCATTTTACAGTTCCCTTGTTCATGTTGTTACCTCCATAAAAAATAAAAAAATTATATAGTTTCTGGCAAATAAAAAAATCACCAGATTTTACAGATTATATACTGTTATATAATCTCTAAAAACCAGTGACTATACATTAAATAATCCAGATATGAACTGATTATATCTCCCGCATTTTGAATTGTCAAGCAAAAAAGACTGCACATCAGTAAAAAAAGGCTTTATAAAAGAAGAAGTTTCGTGTATTATGTATATCAGAAAGTTATTGTCAAACGACAACGAAGGGAGAGAATTGCATGGGTATTCTGATTCAGGGAGGACGTATCGTAGATGCGGCTACTGACACTGATAAAAAAGGCGATATTTATCTGGAAGATGGCGTGATCACCGAGATCGGTGAGAAACTTAAAATAAAAGATAAAAGCGACAAAGTAATAGATGCGAAGGGATGTCTGGTAATGCCGGGACTGATCGATCTTCACGTTCATTTCAGAGATCCGGGACAGACACAGAAAGAGGATATAGAGACAGGTTCCCGGGCTGCTGCAAGAGGTGGTGTGACAACGGTTGTTGCAATGCCGAATACAACACCGGTAATTGACAGTCCGGATCGTGTAAATTATGTGCATAATAAGGCAAAACAGCTTGCCGGCATTCATGTGCTCCAGGCAGGTGCCATTACGCAGGGGGAGAAGGGACAGGAACTTTCTGATATCGAAGGAATGGTAAAAGCGGGAATCCCGGCATTATCTGAAGACGGCAAATCTGTTATGAATACCAGACTTTGCAAAGAAGCTATGGAAGTGGCAGAGAAATTCAATGTTCCGATTTTTGCTCACTGTGAGGATATTGATCTGCGCGGTGATGGATGTATGAATGAGGATGAGAATGCGCGGAGACTTGGTCTGCCAGGTATCTGCAATGCAGTTGAGGATGTGATCGCAGCGAGAGATATTCTTCTTGCCAGAGAGACAGGGGCAAGACTGCATCTGTGCCATTGTTCCACAGAAGGTGTTGCGAAGATGATGGAGATTGTGAAGGAAGAGGGATTGGACAATATCACAGCAGAGGTTTGCCCGCATCATTTTATCCTCACTTCCGATGATATTAAATGTGATGATCCAAACTATAAGATGAACCCTCCTCTTCGTACGAAGAAAGATGTAGATGCACTGATCCGAGGACTGAAGGATGGTTCCTTTAAAGTGATCAGTACAGATCATGCACCTCATGCAGTGCCGGAGAAGACAGGCTCTATCCGGAATGCGGCTTTTGGCATTGTGGGAATTGAGACAAGCTTTGCATTGTCTTATACTGCACTTGTAGAAACCGGAATTCTTACAATCTCACAGCTTATTGAGAAAATGAGCTGGAACCCAGCACAGATTCTGGGAAGTGACAGAGGTACACTTCAGAAGGGACATCCGGCAGACATTGTCATTGCAGACATTGATCACGAATATAAAATAGATAAAAATGAATTTGCTTCCAAAGGACGCAACACACCATTTGACGGATGGAAAGTAAAGGGAAAAATTCTCTATACAATCTGTGATGGAAAAGTTGTATACCAGAATGCATAAAAATACCATATCAATATTCAGGAGGAAAGACTCATGATCAACAAACTTATTGAAAACATTAAAAAAACAAACGCTCCTATCGTAGTAGGACTGGATCCGATGCTCAACTATATCCCGCAGCATATTCAGAAGAAAGCTTTTTCTGAACTGGGGGAAACATTAGAGGGAGCAGCAGAAGCTATCTGGCAGTATAATAAAGGAATCGTTGATGCGATCAGCGATCTGATCCCTGCAGTGAAACCACAGATCGCAATGTATGAGCAGTTTGGTATTCCGGGCTTAATGGCATATAAGAACACCATTGATTATTGCAAAGAAAAAGGTCTGGTAGTTATTGGAGATATCAAACGAGGTGACATTGGTTCCACATCTGCTGCATATGCAGTCGGACATCTGGGTAAAGTTCAGGTGGGAAGTAACAGAATCGCAGGTTTTGACGAAGATTTTGCGACAATCAATCCATATATGGGATCTGACAGTGTCAACCCGTTTATCGATGTATGTAAAGAAGAGAACAAAGGGCTTTTTGTACTCGTAAAAACATCCAATCCGTCCAGCGGAGAGTTTCAGGACAGAATCATTGACGGACGTCCGCTTTATGAGTGGGTTGGAGAGAAGGTTGCCCAGTGGGGAGAATCACATATGGGAAATGAATACAGCTATGTAGGTGCTGTAGTAGGTGCAACCTATCCGGAAATGGGAAAAACTCTCCGTAAGATCATGCCGAAAACCTTCATCCTGGTACCGGGATATGGTGCACAGGGCGGAAAAGGTGCCGATCTTGTTCATTTCTTTAATGAAGACGGACTTGGTGCAATCGTCAATTCCTCCAGAGGAATCATTGCAGCTTACAAACAGGAAAAATATGCTTCCTTTGGTGAATTAAATTATGCAGATGCATCCCGCCAGGCGGTAAAAGATATGATCGAAGACATCAGTACTGCTTTAAACAATCGCTAGGAGGCATGAAATGAGCGAAAAGACAAGAGAAATCTGCACTGTTGTAAGTCAGGAGAGCATTGGTGCAGGCATTTACAGTATGTGGATCCAGACTGACAGAATTGCAGCAGATGCGAAACCAGGACAGTTTGTATCTCTTTATACAAATGATAAATCCAAAATTCTTCCCAGACCGATCAGTCTTTGTGAGATTGACAAAGAAAATGGCCGTCTTCATCTGGTTTACAGAGTGACCGGACAGGGAACCGGAACCGATGAATTTTCACAGATGAAAGCCGGAGATACCATTCCGGTACTGGGACCTCTGGGAAATGGTTTTCCTGTAGAGAAGGCTGAGGGGAAAAAAGTTTTCCTTATGGGTGGTGGAATCGGTGTTCCTCCGATCCTGGAACTTGCAAAGCAGATGAAATGTGAGAAAAAACAGATCATTGCAGGATACAGGGACTGTCATACGTTCCTCAGAGAGGAATTTGAGGCGGCGGGAACACTTTATATTGCCACAGAGGATGGCAGTGTGGGAACAAAGGGCAATGTTATGGATGCTATCAGAGAGAATGCTCTGGAAGCGGACGTGATCTATGCCTGCGGACCAACTCCGATGCTTCGTGCAATCAAGAAATATGCCGAAGAAAATGGGATTGAATGTTATATTTCCCTGGAGGAACGTATGGCATGCGGAATCGGTGCCTGCCTTGCCTGTGTGTGCAAATCCAGAGAAAAAGATGCACATAGCAATGTGAATAATAAGAGAATCTGCAAGGATGGCCCGGTATTTCTTTCTACGGAGGTGGAAATCTGATGGATATGAGTGTAAATATTGCCGGCGTAGAGTGGAAAAATCCGGTAACAGTGGCATCCGGAACCTTTGGTTCAGGAGCAGAATTTGCTGATTATGTAGATATTAATAAGCTGGGAGCAGTGACAACCAAGGGCGTAGCCAATGTCCCGTGGGTCGGAAATCCGACTCCGCGTGTGGCTGAAGTTTACGGAGGCATGATGAATGCGATTGGTCTGCAGAATCCTGGTATCGATCTTTTCTGTGAGAGGGATATTCCTTTTTTGAAACAGTATGATACAAAGATCATTGTAAATGTATGCGGTCATGCGCCGGAAGAATATCTGGCAGTGGTGGAACGTTTGGCAGATCAGCCAATTGATATGATGGAGATTAATATTTCCTGCCCGAATGTAAATGCAGGATTCCTTGCATTTGGTCAGGATGCACATCATGTAGAGGAACTTACCGCTCAGATCAAAAAGATTGCAAAACAGCCTGTGATCATGAAGTTAACACCGAATGTCACAGATATCACAGAGATTGCAAAAGGTGCGGAAGCAGGCGGTGCAGATGCAGTATCCCTGATCAATACACTGACAGGAATGAAGATTGATATCAACAGGAAGACTTTTGCGCTTGCAAATAAAACCGGTGGTGTTTCCGGACCGATCGTGAAACCGATTGCTGTCCGTATGGTTTATCAGGTTGCACAGGCAGTCAATATCCCGATCATCGGAATGGGCGGAATTTCCTGCGCAGAGGATGCAATTGAGTTTATTCTTGCAGGAGCCAGTGCAGTATCTGTGGGTACGGCAAATTTCCACAATCCGGCAGTGACACTGGAAGTGATCGATGGAATTGAAGCGTATATGAAGAAGAATGGATTCAATTCCGTAAAAGAGATGGTTGGTATTGTAAAATAAAACAGATACAGGAGGCATAACATAAGATGGAACAGTATAAACAGGAATTTATTGAATTTATGGTAGACAGTGAAGTTCTGAAATTCGGAGAATTCACTCTTAAAAGCGGAAGAAAGTCCCCGTTTTTTATGAATGCAGGCGGATATGTGACAGGTTCTCAGTTAAAGAAACTGGGTGAGTACTACGCACATGCCATTCATGATAAATATGGCGATGATTTCGATGTGCTTTTTGGACCTGCATATAAGGGAATCCCGTTAAGTGTTGTAACTGCAATTGCATTCAGCGAATTATATGGAAAAGAAATCCGCTACTGTTCAGACCGTAAGGAAGAAAAAGACCATGGTGCAGATAAGGGAAGCTTCCTCGGAAGTAAATTAAAAGACGGCGATCGTGTAGTGATGATCGAAGATGTAACAACATCCGGTAAATCCATGGAAGAGACAGTACCGAAGGTAAAAGGTGCGGCTGATGTGGAAATCGTCGGTCTTATGGTTTCTCTGGACCGCATGGAAGTCGGAAAAGGCGGCGTGAAGTGTGCCCTTGACGAAGTCCATGACCTTTATGGGTTTGAAACAAATGCGATTGTTACAATGAAAGAGGTCATTGAACATCTTTATAATAAAGAATATAAAGGAAAAGTAATCATTGACGATACATTGAAAGCCGCAATCGACGCATATTATGAGCAGTACGGTGCAAAATAAGCAAATACAGGTAACAGCGATTTATAAATAAGATATCATGATCTGCGAAAGCAGATCATGATACTGATGAGGACGATTATGAACGAAAAAATTTATAAAACCATGTCTTCCACAGGAGCCTGCAGTCTGACAGTCGGGATCATTGTACTGGCAACGGGAATCGTAACAGGGATCATGATGATCGTAAACGGTGCAAGACTGCTGAAAAAGAAATCAGAGATATTGATATAAAAGGCTTCAGAAACAGGAGAAAACATTGAAAAAAGAAACGAAGCATATCATACGGACACTGGGAACCATTTTGTTTATCCTGTATGTTCTGGCACTGATTTATTTTCTGTTCTTTTCAGAAGAATACGGAAGAGCAGCAATGGAAGAAAGACAGTACAGATATAATCTGATACCGTTTGTTGAGATAAGGCGTTTCTGGGTATACAGGAAACAGCTTGGACTTATGGCGGTAGTTACAAATCTTTTTGGAAATGTAATTGGTTTTCTTCCATTTGGATTTATACTGCCGGTTATTCTGGACAAAATGAGAAGCGGATGGCTGATCGTACTGGCAGGATTTGGGCTTAGTGTTACGGTAGAGGTCATCCAGCTTATTACAAAGGTTGGGTGCTTTGACGTAGATGATATGATATTGAATACAGCAGGGGCGGCTCTGGGATATCTGCTTTTTTTTATCTGCGATCACCTGAGGAGAAAAATTTATGGCAAAAAGATATAGATATGCGTTTGCAAAGAAAAGAGAGGCACAGCAGGGAAAACTGTCAGCAGTGCTGGCGGCTGTTTCCCCGGGTTTTTTTTTGACTGCCTCTATCAGACTGTTTCACTGGTTTTATTTGTGACTGCAGTTTTGCTGGCATTTTTTTTGCAGGGACAATACGGATATATTGTAGGCGGGATCAGTCTTTGCGCAATGCTTCTGTCTGTATATGGATTTGCGATGGGACTGAAAAGCTTTTCAGAAGAAAACCGGACACACAAAGCAGGTATGATCGGCTCTATTGCAAACGGAATCATAATGATCGGATGGCTGGGAATCTTTCTGATGGGAATTTCCGGCTGATTAACAGGGAAGTCTGATAGAAAAAGGAGAAATATAGTTTGGACGAATGGGTTATGGAACGGTATGAACTGGCGAAAGAAAGAATCGCTCAGATACCGGACGAGAAAATGGCAGAAGAACCGTACTGCGATTTTTTTACAAAAGAAGCAATGTTTTTACAGCAGGTGATTCATGTGATGGACCATGGAATTGCGGGGAAAAATCTTGAAGAACTTCAGGAACAGAATCATGAATTATATCAGGATATTCTGCCCGAAAATTATGAAAATTCTTATGGAAATCCTGCATATGCACAGAAAATGCTGGGAGAATACGGAAAAGTATTTACCTTTCTTTATACAGAACTTTATGGCACGATTGCTTATGCGTTTGAAAAAAAAGCATGGGATCTTACGGTTGTACTTGAATTGTTTCTGGAAATCTATTCTGCATTTACGCAGGAAGAAATTCCTGCTGAGAAACAGGTGAAAGAAATTCTCGTTTCCTACGTGAATGACTACTGCCAGGATATGGTGGAAAATCGGATCAGAGAGGCGATTGATCCTGAGAATAATTTTGTGGTTGAAATGATCATGGATTCTGATCTGAGCGATCTGAGTTATCTGTATCAGTCCGGCGAATATGTATCGGAAAATGAACTGAAAACAGCAGAATTTATGAATTCACTTTCCCAGAGGGAAATTGATGAGATGGCACGTACTTATACAGAAGGCTATCGGATGGGATTCATCACAGGAAGAAAAGATATTACAAAGAAGAAAACGGTTAATATACGTTATCATCTTGGCTTTGAGCGTATGGTAAAAGCGGCTGTTCTTCAGTTCCGGGAGATGGGGCTGCAGACGGTTATTTACCGCCATGCACTTCATGCGGTGAACAGACGGAATCAGTTCAGAAATGGATTTACAGGAGGAATTGCAAATCCGCAGTTTGATTATGACCACAGACAGGACAGTGCGCTGTTTCTGGATCCGGATTTTGTAAAGCGTAAACTTCGTGCCATGCAGACTTCTTATGATGAATATGCAGATCTGGCAGATGTACATGGCGGACCGGCTGTGATCGAGACATTTGGAGAGAAGCCGTTTTCACCGGTAAGTAAACCGGAAAGCTGGGCGTTTACAGAAGCACAGCAGAAGCTTCAGCTGGAACTGGACAATGAATCCGGTCAGATCACAAATCGTTATATCAAAGGTGAGGAAAGAAGTTTTACGATCATTGCTTATCCGATACCTGAGATCGGGGAGGATTTTCCGGAAATTTTCCGTGAGATCGTAAAGATCAATACATTGGATTATAAGAAATATCAGAAGATCCAGCAGACGATCATAGATACTCTTGATACCTGTGAATGGGTGGAAATCAAGGGAAAGGGAGAGAATGAGACAGATCTGCTCATTCATCTTCATACATTAACAGATGCGAAAACACAGACAAATTTTGAGAACTGTGTGGCAGATGTAAATATTCCTCTGGGTGAAGTATTTACTTCACCGGTGCTTGCAGGAACAGGCGGAATGCTTCATGTTTCAAAAGTATATCTTAACGGACTGCAGTTTTGTGACCTGAAGCTTGTGTTTGACTGCGGACAGGTGATCGATTACAGCTGTTCTAATTTTGAAACAGAGGAAGAGAACCGTAAATATATTGAAGATAATATTCTGTTCCATCATCCGAAACTTGCAATGGGAGAATTTGCGATCGGAACTAATACAACAGCTTATGTGGCAGCGCAGAAATATAATATCGCAGACAAACTTCCGATTCTGATCGCGGAGAAAATGGGACCGCATTTTGCAGTTGGTGATACCTGTTACAGCTGGTCAGAAGATACTCCGGTCTATAATCCGGATGGTAAAGAGATCATCGCAAGGGACAATGAGATTTCCGAGATGCGAAAAGAAGACGTCAGCCTTGCTTATTATGGATGTCACACAGATATTACGATTCCATATGACGAACTGGGAAGCATCCGTACGATTGAT
>OAVO01001231.1_pt1 | contig 11564 bp, 7 predicted proteins | sample 1501411 | NCBI WGS metagenome assembly OAVO01 (sample SAMEA2580081, study PRJEB22360) | human gut metagenome | biome: human gut; feature: human-associated habitat; material: faeces | place: Denmark | collected 2008/2010 | reverse complement strand
AGCCGGAAACGGCGGAAAACGCAACCGGCGATCCGGCACCGCAACAACGACTCCCGGCAGCATTGTTTACCGCCAACGTCAAACGGATCGTCGTACTGTATGACGATCAGACCTTCGAAAGTTTTACGCCGACGACAAAGCGTTAAAAAAATTCGTGCGGGCTGCGGAACGGAATACTCGATTCTCAGAGCGCAAAAAAGCCGGGTAATATTCCAAGGAAACGGAACCGGACAAAGGGTTACGGCAAAACCACGGACAATCCCAGCAATCTCGACCACCGGCAACAAATTAGCAAGGCAAGTTTTTTAAACCTGCCTTCTTAGTTTACACATTGGCGCAAATATCCAATTTGGCCGCCTTAACTTGCACATTGGCGCAAACATCAACTTGCCGCCTTATTTATTCAACGGATTTTCTTCGGCCGCTTCGACGCCGCAATCGCAAAAATGGAATTCCGAACGCGCCTTGTCCGGGGGAAACAGGAAATAAACGCATACGGCCTCCGTGCACAACACTTCGTGCCGGTCATAGATGCGGACTTCGATCTCAACGATGTTGCGACGCTGCCGACGCACGGAAGCCCGCAAAACGATATGGTCATCAGTCGTGTGAATCGGCTTGTGATAGCGGACCTCCATCTTCGAAGTAACGCCGCTCGTCTGAAACTTCCGGAATACGACCCAGCTGCTGATCTCGTCGGCCAGCGTTGCCTGAATGCCTCCGTGCAGCGTATTCACCCAACCTTGGTATTCGGGACGAGGATGCCAGACGCTCACGATTTCATCGCCGTTTTCGTAAAATTCCATCCGCAGTCCCTGCGGACTGTTCGGATCGCAGCCGTAGCAATGGTAACCGTCCATGCCGCGCCAAGGATTCGTTATCTTCTTCATAATATGCTATTCGATCGTTGCGGTGCGGACCGAATCTGTTCCGTGATCTGAGAATCGGTTCCGAAATCGGCCCGGTATAACAAAGATAGCCATTTTCCCGCGAATCTCACCGTCTTCGGCAATGCAAATCCGGTTCATTTCATCCGGAATATTATTCAATCCCGACAACAAAGTCACAGGGAGGAATCAACCTCCTTGGCGCAATGTTTGGTGTAATATTCACATTATGTAAGGAATCGTAAGTTTTTTTAGAAATAAAATAAAAGTTTTTAATCAATTTTAAACAACTCTTCTATGAAAAAGTTAAACCTTTTGAGGTTATTGTTCGGTGCGATGTTCCTGATCGCCGCGACGGCGTTTACATCGTGTGTGGATGATAACGATGACGACGGGATGCCTTATCTTGAGGTTGCTCCCGAAGCATTGACCTTTTCCGCCGAGGGCGTGGCCGAAGGTGCGTCTGCCGTTACGGTGAAAAGCAATCGTCCGTGGACGCTCGCTTTCGAATCGGGCGCAGACTGGGTGACGCCTTCCGCGACCGATGGAAAAGCCGGTACGACCGAGGTCGAATTCTCGATCCCCGCAAGCAACGAGAGCCGTACGGCAACGCTGAGTTTCCAGCTCAAGAACTCCTACGGCGCCTATTTCACCAAGACGGTTACCATTAACCAGGGTGAAGTCGTTCCCGAAAAACTTGTTTATAAAGAAACTTTCGGAACGACGGGAGATAAAACTCCGGTTGCTTCATACGATGGCTGGGATAAGACCGGTGAAGGCTCTTCGACCGTAACTTATGCCGGTGAAGGGGTTGATATTCGCAGTAATCTTTCCAGTGTCGGCAACGGAAGTGCCTATGAAGGTTCAGGTGGTTCTAATTTGATGTTTGGCACCGGAAACACTTATTTTACGGTTCAGGATATTACGCTTCCTCAGGGCCAAACCGGATATACTTTGACTTTCGGCGCAAGTTATTTCAATGCTCCCAATATTGAGATCTACGATCAGCTGACCGTTCAATTCAGTAAAGACGGCGAAAAATGGACCAATGCCATTCCCTATACTTTCGAAAACTTTGTGGCTGAGAAAAACTGGAATCTTGCAACGTTGAACTTTACGTTGAAGGAATTCTCGGAGCATCTGTATATTAAATTCTTATCCACTAAGAAGCCTGACGGCAACTATCGTATTGACGATGTTACTTTGGTGACGAGTGCCGGTGGACAGCAGGTCGATTTGGATAATGGCTCCGTGACACCGCCTGTCGGTGATGTAGAGCTTCCGACTACTGTTGTGACGCAGTTTGGCGACAGTTTCAACGATGTTATTAGTGGTGTTGTTTACGATTCTCCCAATTGGGCGTTTACTTCGAGTGATGCTGGGTATCCGGCCAATCCTAAATTGGGATGGTTCGGCAGTGTATTTGGAGACACGTTCTATCTTCAGTGTGCTCCTTACAGCTCAACGCAGAAGACCGTTACGGCTTATGCTATAATGACTCCGTTTAATGTGAAAGCTGCGGATAATAAAGTGTTGACGTTCAAACTGGCATGGTATTTCAATGCAACGGCAAGTGCAGCTGACGACAGCAAGATTGAGATCGTAGCTTCTACTACGGTAACAAACGAAACGATTACCGATCCCAGTGTATGGACTGTTGTTAAGACAATCGAGTATAAAGAGGGGGTAAATGAGATCAACGTGTACTTTGACGAGTCTGCCGATCTTTCGGCTTATGCCGCTTCTGATAAAGTATATGTAGCTTTCCGTTATGTAGGGCATAACAACACCTATCGATTGGATGATGTCTCGTTCAATGGGGGAGCTACCGGATCGCTTGTTGTCGATCCTACGGCCATTTCTCTCGGTGATGCAGCCGGAGCGACGGCAAAAATTACGGTTACGTCTACCGGTGACTGGAAAGCGACTGTTTCCGGTTCAGGCTTCTCGATCGACAAAACTACGGGTACGGCTTCCGACACTTCGATTACCGTAACTGCTTCTGAGGCCAATGCTTCTTCGGAAATAAAAAATCTGGGTTCGATAGTCGTCAGCAATGACTTTGGCACCAAGACGATAGCGGTATCACAGAAGGGGGTGTCGAACGACATATTCTATGAATCGTTCGGTGATTTGGAACAGAAACTCGACAAGTGGCCTTATATCAATGAAAGTCCGTATGTGATTCGCAGCGGATTCGGCTATGTTTCCGGTACGTCAGACTATAAAACAGCTTACGCTTCGAACCGTTGGACGGCAACAACGGCTTCTCCGACAAGCGCGGGCTTTTCAGGTAAAGGCTTGATGTGGTTGCAGGCAGGTAAGAATGCATATTTTACGGTGCAGGATCTTGTTCTTACAACTGAAAAGAATCTGTCAATCCGTTTTGGATTGTATGGTAATACTGATGCTTTCGATCCCCAAAAGGATGTCATTAAACTCTATCTTTCGTCAGATGCCGAAAATTGGACTGAAATAGCGTATAATCTGGAAAATGTAGATGCAACTCCGGCTTGGAAATGGGCATCGGCTGATATTACGCTGAAAAATACTGTTTCACGTCTTTCTTTGAAAATTGAATATCCGAGTGGTGCGACCGGAACTCGTGTTGATGATGTCCGTATTTTCGTTGGCACGGGTGGGACAGAGATCGATTTGGGCGGCGGTGCCGCTACGCCTGCGGTTACGACGGCCAACGCTTCGAATGTAGCCGAGACGACGGTGACGCTGGGCGGCTCGATCGCCAATGCCGATCTGGCCGACTATTCGGCCGTCGGCGTGGAGTATGTGGTCTTCGCCACGGGAAATACGCCCGATTGGACAGGCTCCGTGAAAGTTCCGGCCGCAACGAAGGCTGCGACATGGACCGTAGACGTTACCGGCCTGACGAAGGAGACGCAGTACGCTTTCCGCGCCTACGCGACTCCCAACACCGGTGATATTCTTTACGGCGATCATAAGACGTTCGTAACGACCGGCGGAAGCGGCGGTGCGACAACAATTACGATTCCCGAACTCTTGGCCAAGATCACGGCGACTTCTGCTGCCGAGGTGATCGACGAAAATGTGACTTATACCTTCGAAGGTGTAATTTGCGGTGATCCCAAAGCTGGCAATGCTTCTTTCGGTACGCTTTACGTGATGACTCCCGGAGCTACGACCGGTGGAAACGGTATTTCGCTTTACAACTCGGTATTTTGGAGTGAAGGTGACTATAAACTGGGCGATAAAGTGCTCGTCACGCTAACGGCAGGTGTCGCAAAAGGTCAGATCCGCAATTCGATTCCTCAGGTTTCGGAAATCGGGACCGGTGAAGTGATCGTGCAGTCGAGCGGTAATGCAGTAACTCCTATCAAGGTGAATTCGGTCGCCGATATTTCGAATTATTTCAATATGCCCGTCACGATCGAAGCTACGACGAGTGCTGCCGGCATGTGGATGGACAGCGGAGCGAATACGACCCGTACGCTGACGGCCGGAGGAGCTAACTTAGCCGTATACCTCAATAAAAATGCTTGGACAACTTTCAAAGATCAGCCTTATATCGCAACGACTGCCGAAATTACGGGTATCGGTGCGGTGTATTCCGGTCAGAACCAAATTCTTCCCCGTAATCTCGACGACGTGAAGAACTTTAAGTCTACGGCCCCTATGATTATCGATGTAACTCCTTCTTCGTTATCGTGGGCGTCGGATGATACGGCTGAAAAGACTGTGACGATCGAAGGTGTGAATTTCAATGGATTTACGTTATCTTCGCTGACTTCCTTCAACGCGTCGGTCGAGGGAACGACCGTGAAGATTTCGCCTAAAACCGCCAATACGGGCGATACGGACATTAAAGAGACTCTGACTATTACGGCTACCGGAGGAAACGATGCTACAGTTGCTTTGACGCAGTTGAAAAAATCGTCGGGTGGTGAAGTAACTCCCGGTGTTGCATATGTTTGGAGCCTTGTAAATGGTGATTTAGGTTCGAAAGCCGATGGTGTGACCATCGTTAAAGGTACGCCAGAGTTGGAATGGATTACGAGTCCTACTTGGTCGGGATCATCGTTCTACTTTGGAAACGACAATAATAAAGGTGTTCAGGTTGGATCTAAGAATCAACCGGCCAGCCAATTTGTATTGAAATCCACGGCATATACTGGTGGGGTGAAAAAGATTGTTGTTAATAGCAGTGGAGCTGCTAGTGCTAATGTAACTTTGAAGGTGCAGGTCGGATCTACGACATTTGTTTGTGATGGAAATAGCACTGCTGATTTGACGTCTTTGGCTGCCGAATATACATTTGAAAATGCAGTAGCTGTTGAAGGTGACATTGTTTTAACATGGGATAATGCAACTAGTGTAGCAGGAAGCGGTAAGGCTTTTTATATTAAGTCTGTTGCTATCAACCCGGCAGAATAACCGAATATCGACACTCCCTCTCCCGGCAGGAACATCCTGCCGGGGGAAGGTTGTCTTAAAATGCGTATTTTCGCACTTAGTTTTTAATTGAATGACGTTGATATATAAATATAGTTCGCGGATGTTTGCCGCTTCCCTTGCGGCGATGGTGCTGATAGCTGTCGCCTTTACGGGGTGCGGTAAGGATTCCGACAATAAGGGAGGCGGGGGCGCCAACTCGGTGGAGTGGGACCCTGCCAAGACCGTGCATCCCGATCAGGAGGGCGCTGCCGTGCTGCTCGTGACCGGAGATACGGGGACGCCGTGGACGGCTGAAATCATTTCGGGAGCCGAATGGATTTCGTTTAATCGGACAGCGCCGGGAGGCCAGACTGTCAAGACGGGAAAGGTCGGAACGAGTTTGTCCGACAAGAATCAGTATGTCTATTATTGGCCGAACAACACCAAGGACGAGCGGCATGCCCTGATCAGGTTCGAGTTCGAAGGCGAGATGCCCGTCGAGCTTGAACTCGTCCAGTACAGTACTTCGTCGAACGACAATGTATATGAGACCGGTCACAATCTGGTTTGGCCTGAGATTCCTGCCGAAAAGGTGAATAGCAATTATATTTATGTATCACATTTCGCTCAGCTCAAGAATCAGAATACGAATCAGTGGTATAACGCCCGTAACTATACGTTGTGTCTCGACAAAACCAAGTATGCCGCATGGTGGGTGGCTTATCCGCTGCATAGTTCGTATACGGGGTCGGGACGCGTGGAAACATGGGCGTATGATCCCAAGATCGCAGCTGAATATCAGGCTAATTTGACCCGTAGTTATCCTGCGGCGAATTACGACCGCGGCCATCAGATTCCCAATGCCGACCGTAGCGGAAATGCCACGATGCAGGCGCAGACTTTCTATTTCTCGAATATGACGCCCCAGAACTCCAGCCTGAACCAGCATCCGTGGGCGGACCTTGAGAAAATGGCCCGTGACCATTGGATGTGTTCCGACACGCTGTATGTCGTAACCGGTGCATATTGGAATCCCGGTAGTACGCTTACGACGGCAGACCGCGACGGTAAGTTATGTCCTGTGCCGAATTACTATTTTAAAGTATTTGTCCGCACGGTAAAGGGTAACATCCGTCAGGCTGGTGATAAACTAGGTGATTATTCGGCCGGCCAGCTCAAGTCCATCGGATTCTGGGTGGCCAACGAAGGCGGTCAGGGTGAGGCCAAAAGCTGGGTGAAGAGCGTCAAGGAGATCGAAGAGCTGACCAAGTTCGAATTCTTCCCCACGCTGCCTGCCGAGGTCAAGGAAAAGACAGATGCCGCCTCTTGGGGATTGTAAAACCTTAAAATTTCAGAACGATGAAAAAACGACTGATATTCACTTTGTTCTTGGCGGCGTTCGTCGTAATGTGCTTTGCGCAGAAGCCCTGCAAGGTGATGTTCTATAACTTGGAGAACTTTTTCGACACCATCAACGATCCGGAGGTGCATGACGACGAGTTCACGCCGGAAGGTCCCAAGAAGTGGAATTCCGCCAAGTATTTCAAGAAGCTCGGCAATATCGAGCGGGTGCTTTTCGACATTGCTGCCGCAGACAAGAATTATCCGGCTGTTATCGGCGTCTCGGAAGTCGAGACGCGCTCGGTGCTGGAGGACATTGTGGCGACGCCCAAATTGGCCCCCGGCAACTACCGTATCGTGCATTACGATTCGCCCGAAGCCCGCGGCGTCGATGTGGCTTTCATGTATCGTCCCGATGTGTTCAAACTGGAGGGCAGTTTCCCGGTGAAAACCGTCGTGCCGCAGCTTCCCAACTTCAAGACCCGTGACATCCTGACGATGTGGGGAACCATCGAGAACGAACCCTTCTTCTTTATGGTTGCGCACTGGCCTTCGCGGCTGGGCGGCAAGGACGCTTCGGAATTCAAGCGCATTGCCGTCGGGGAGCAGATGCGCCGCATTGCGGATTCCGTGCTGAAGATCAACCCGGCGACCAAGGTCGTAGCCATGGGCGACTTCAACGACGATCCTACGGACGAGAGCATTGCCGAGGGGTTGGGTGCCAAAGCCAAGATGAAGGATCTCAAGCCGGGCGATTTCTACAACCCCTTTGCCGATATGCTCAAGGCGGGACTCGGAACGCTGGCTTACGGCGATGCATGGAATCTCTTTGACAATATCGTGGTCACGGAGAATCTGGCTACGGGTTCCGAAGGCAGGCTTCGTTTGCAGAAGGCTCCCGGATCGAAGTTCTACGGCAATATCTTCAAGCGGTACTACATGCTGCAGAAAGAGGGACAGTATAAGGGATATCCCCTGCGTACGTACGTGGGAAATAACTTTCAGGGCGGTTACAGCGACCACTTCCCGGTGTATATCTATTTTGCCAAATAAATTACTTACATAGTCTATGAAAATCAAGAGTCTACTAATTTTAGTGCTGTCGCTTGTGACGCTGACCGCCTTTGGACAGGACGGCGGTATCAAGGGCAGGGTCGTTTCGCGTGCGGGACGCATTGCACTCGGCGACGTGAAGATTACGATGACGCCGGGCGGTACGACAACGGTTTCGGATGCGCAGGGTAACTTCGTTTTCGAAAATATTCCTGCGGGCGAATATTCGCTGCAGTTCGAAACTCCCGAATTCGAGACTTCGAATATCGCCGTACGTGTCGGTTCGCAGATGCGCGACATCAATGCGGTGATCCTCGTGCCCGATACGCAGCGTCAGATGATCGACGACGCGGTCTTCGCGGAGTTCGACACCGAAACCACCGACGACGCGCAGGCTTTGCCCACGTCGCTCTCGGCTTCGAAAGACCTCTTCAATAACATCGCGTCCTACAAGTTCAGCGAAATGCGTTTCAACGTCCGCGGTTACGATTCGCAGTATCAGGACGTGTATATGAACGGCATTCAGCTCAACGACGCCATGACGGGCTATACGCCGTGGTCGTTGTGGAGCGGTCTGAACGACGCTACCCGCAATCAGGAAGTTACGTCGGGCATCGTGGCGTCGGACGCCGGTCTGGGCGGCATCGGCGGTACGACCAATATCGTGACGAGTCCTGCGCAGATGCGTCAAGGCCTGCGTGCGAGCCTCGTAAACGGCAACTCGATGTACCGTTTCCGCGCGATGGTCACCTATGCTTCGGGCTATCAGGACAACGGGTGGTCGTATGCCTTTTCGGTTTCGACCCGTCAGGGCGGCAACTCCTATGTCAATGGCGTCTATTACAACGCTTTCGGTTATTTTGCCGCTGTCGAGAAGCAGTTCGGTCAGCGTCATCGTCTGGCGCTGACCCTGCTGGGCGCTCCTACCGAACGCGGTGCGCAGCAGGCGGCGACGCAGGAAGCTTACGATCTGGTCGGCAATAACTATTACAACCCCAACTGGGGCTGGCAGGACGGCAAGAAACGTAACGCCCGTGTGCGCAACAACCACGAACCCGTCGTGATGCTGAACTATACGTTCGACATTTCAGACCGTTCGAAACTCGATCTGGCCACCTCGCTGCGCTTCGGCATGAACGGTTACTCGGCGCTGACGTGGCAGAACGGTCCCGACCCGCGCCCCGACTATTACCGTTATCTGCCGAGCTACTTCGCGCTCGACAAGAATATGCTGGGTGCGGCTTGGCAGCAGGTTTACTGGCAGGCCAACTACCAGAATATCCGCCATTTCGACTGGGATAAGATGTATCAGACGAACTATATCCAGAACGATCCGGTCGATGAGGCGCAGTACGGTCCGGGCCGTCGTTCTAACTATATGGTCGAAGAGCGTCACACCGATCAGCTGGACTGGAATCTGGTCGCCAACTTCTCGCATATCTTCCGCAATAACTCCAAAATCTACGGGGGCCTTTCGCTGCGCCGGAACCGTACGGAGTACTATTCGGAGGTCAAAGACCTGCTTGGCGGCGACTATTGGGCCGACATCGACAAATTCGCCGAGCGCGACTTCGGCTCGAACGCCATCGCATATCAGAACAACCTCGACTATTACTATCGCCACGGTCATGCGCACGCAGCCAAAGTCGGCGACAAATACGGCTATGACTACTATGCGCACGTCCTCCGGACGAAGGCATGGGCTGCCTATAATTTCAATGTCGGCGGTCTGGGCGTAACCGTCGGCGGCGAAGTGGGATATGCTTCGCAATGGCGCGAGGGTCTTTGGCGCAAAGGCTTGTTCCCCGACAATTCGAAGGGCGATTCCAAGAAACTCGACTACCTGACCTACAAGGCCAAAGGCAACTTCAGCTACCGCTTCTCCGCGGCTCATACCGTCGAAGCGAATGTCGTTTACCTGCAGGACGCTCCCGAATTCCAAGCTTCGTTCGTGTCGCCCCGTACGCGCAACACCACGACTCCGGGGCTTTCCGCCGAACGTGTCTTCGGTGTGGATGCGTCGTATAACCTGCGTGTCGGCGATCTGAAGGCGCGTATTTCCGGTTACTATACCCGCATTTACGATCAGTCGAAAGTGATTTCGTACTACGACGACGTGGCCGCGACCTTCACGAACTTCGCCATGAGCGGCATCGACAAGCTCCACTTCGGTCTCGAAGCGGCCGTTTCGATTCCCCTGTACCGCAGCCTTGCCCTGAACGGAGCCGTGAGCTGGGGCCAGTACACCTACGATTCGAATCCCTATTACCTGCAGACGCAGGACAACAGCGGCGATATCGTCTCCGACGGCTATGTTTACTGGAAGAACTTCCGCGTCGAGAGCACCCCGCAGCTGGCCGCCAACGTCGGTCTTTCGTACCGCAGCAACAACAACATCTTCCTGTCGGCCGACTTCAACTATTACAACAACATGTATCTGTCGATGAGCCCGATCTATCGCACCGATGCGGTGATTACCACCGGCATGACCGCCGAGGACATCGCTCACCTGCGCCGTCAGGAGAAGTTCGACTCGGCTTATACGCTCAACGCCAGCATCGGCAAGAACTGGTATATCCACCGCCAGTATACGCTGGGCTTCAGCCTCGAAGTCAAGAATATCCTGAACAATCAGGACATCCGCACCGGCGGTTACGAGCAGACTCGTCTGACGAAGAACACCGAGACGACGGTGACTACCTATCAGGCCTTCGACTCGAAGTATTTCTACATGTTCGGTACGACCTATTACCTCAATCTCTACTTCCGTTTCTGACGGCTAACGAATAAAACACGAATATTATGAACAAAGTATCTAAACTGTTTCTGATCGCCGCGGCAGGGCTGTTCTTCGTTGGCTGTTACAACGATTACAGGAACCCGAAGGCGGCCAAGATATATACCCGCGCCGATTTCGAGAAAGAGGGGCTGGAATATATATCGATCAAGGACCTGAAGGCGCAGTTCAAAGCCGAGAATCCCGGCAAGAACGACGGGGAGGTCGCTTCGTGGACGGTGGATGAGCCGATTTTCACCTCCGGCAAGGTCATCTCCACCGACCGTTACGGCAATGTCTATAAATCGGTCTACCTCTACGATGCGGAGTCCGAATCGGCGATCGAGCTTAAGCTCAATACGGGCAACTACCTTTTCCACCCCGCAGGACAGATCGTTTTCGTCAAACTGCAGGGGCTGGTGCTCGGCAACTACCGCGGTATGACCAGCATCGGTACGACCTCCTCCAACGCCAGCTATTCGAATGACAACATCGAGAGCAAGATCATGCAGGACGAGCACATTTTCTCCGGCGAACAGCAGCAGATGCTGAAGTCGGATACGCTGGTGGTTACCAAGGATAACTACAAGACGGCGATTTCGGATGCCGCTCTGGGCCGTCTGGTGCGTTTCGAAGGGCTGGAAAGCAAGTTCGGCACGGCGCCGTGGGGCTACAAGAATACCTTCCCCAACTATTTTGCGAATTCGACGTCGTACGACGTGAACTCTCCCGGCTGGTCGGACATCAACGAGTGGGCGACTTGGGCTACGAAACGCAGGCTGGAAGGCGCTAACGCGGAGACCTATTTCTACGGCTCTGCATGGTTTACCTACGACGCAGCGGCGACCGGCTCCGGTACCAATGCGGCTCCGGGCAACTACGTGGTGCGTACGAGCGGTTACAGCCAGTTCCGCGACAACAAGATTCCCGAAGACGGCTGGGTGGTGAACCTTACGGCGATCTACACCAAGTTCACGAACGGTTCGGGTAATTATGGGACCTATCAGCTGACGCTGAATACGGACAGGGACGTTACCGTCGTCGAGAAGTAGCGGATCCGACCGTAAAAGAGAGACCCGTCGTTGCAAATTGCAACG
>OAVO01001225.1_pt1 | contig 11656 bp, 13 predicted proteins | sample 1501411 | NCBI WGS metagenome assembly OAVO01 (sample SAMEA2580081, study PRJEB22360) | human gut metagenome | biome: human gut; feature: human-associated habitat; material: faeces | place: Denmark | collected 2008/2010 | reverse complement strand
ACTTTCAATGCCTTTTCGAGCAGACGAGTAAAAGCCGCCATATCCACGCTGACTCTACACAAGTCTCGAACTTTTGCAGCTTTATGGAACTGCTGATTCGCTTTCTGGCCTGAGAACAGACATTGCAACTTCTTGGCCATTTCATTTTTACCCATGCGATTGCGAGTTTCCCAATCAACCAAGCCATACTCAAAGTTGCCAAACAGCATGGACAGTCGAGCATCCAAAGAGTAAGAGATCAAATAGCCGCGACGCCAACTGTAATGGCCAAGCAGCGTTAAGTTGTCTTTGTCCATTCGCCCGCTTTGGCCGACAATTCCGATTTTCACTTCCGGGTGTTTGCCATCAGGGTAGGTGCGAATGATTGAGATAAAAGCTCTACTCAGGCGATCAAGCGAAGCCTCAAGCGCATCGTAGGTTCTTCCCTTTTTAGGCATCCCCAGCAATCTGAGCACAGTTATCGGCGTAATCGTGGTTACCTGCTCAAACTTACCCTTACTCAGGCACAACAACGCATGGAACACATCCCAGTCGAACTGAAAGAGCTGTTCTCCCGTGTAGATGATCGTCGTGTTCTGTCTCGAAAACAGGACCTCTTTTCGATAAAAGGCGCGATCCCCTTCGCAGGAAGGCACGAGAACGGAAAACAAGCTAGACGTGTCTATGATGTTGGACGACGGCACGTTCCCATCGTTCCACCCATTTAGTTTCATCTCAAGGAAGTCTTTGAAAATGTCCGCCGTCTTGCAATAGCTGACGAGTGCATTGGTTTCACGGACGCCTTGAGGAAGCCCCTCTCCTTCGTCAAAGATCTGCTTGATCTTCGGATTTCGAATGAATGCTTCGTAAAGGAGTTCAGTCTTGAGGCGTTTCGGCATCGATGTGATTTTTGCCTTTACCTCATCCGGAGCCTTCGGAAGGCTATTAACCCATTCTTTTAGTTCTGGTGATCGCATTGTTCTTTCTGTAGAAAAGAATAGATGCAACCCACTCTATGAGAACTTCAGCCATGAGGTGGCACGCTAGAAAGCAGCTTTTCCCACTTGGCGTGCATTTTGGGCGGATTCTCGAAAAAAAGTGGCCAAGAAGAGTTCTCCTTGGCCGTTCGAGTTTGGTTCTGAAACATACGCCGACTGGTCGGCTCCGCTAGAATCTGCTCTGCGGAGTGAGCAGACAAAGCTCGCCTGCCTCCACGGAGCGTCGGATTGGGTCGGAAAGAATTGGCGGCGATGGCCGTCATGACCGCGAGCAATTGTGCCGCGGCCAATATGCGAAAAGCCCAACCGCGCCAACGGTATGGGCTTTTTGCTCTTTTGGGAGGTAAGGCGATGAGCACTGAAAAAATCTCGCCAAACTCCGCAGAGATAGTAGCACAGTTGGAGGCTGGGCGAAAAGGTGTCAAGGCGAAATTTTGCCTTCGATTCCGATTCGCTTCGGCTGTCTTGACGCTACTCATTTCAGCGGTAATCAAGCTACTCGGTTGATCCGAGCGCGACTAACGTCGCACGGCTTGTGGAGGGCGTCCCGCAAGGGGCGTCCTCTGCCGCTCTTTTCCTTCCATAGAATTGCCGCGAGGGAACATCTGACTTCAGGCGGCTGACAGGATAGAAAGCATTTTTCGCTTTCGCCCGTGACATCCCAAACAGAGCTCCGCCGTAGAGTCAACGAATCCATTTTGCAAAAGGATTCACCATCATGCTCAAACCTCTTAGCGCCGCCGCTCTTGCTTGCGTCGGCCTCACTCTGGCTGGCTGCTCCAATCCGCCCGTCGTCATCCAATCCGATCCCATCATCATTGAACATGAAAAGACGCTCGACCGCGTTCATAACCGTGATGCCTCAGTAGAGTTCTACGGCGTAAGCCGAGGCGGTGCTGCCGTTCGCAAGAACATGGCCGCCCACGTGCTCTGGAACGAACACTATGAAGCTGATGCGGCGGCTCTTGAAGCCAAGCGCCTCACTGAACTGGAAAACGAACGTCTGCTTGAAGCCGAACGCAAGGCAAAAGCGGAGGCCGAAGTGGCCAAGAAGAAGGCTCAGGCAGCTCGCGACAGCAAGGATCGAAGCGTCTATGCGCTGAAAAAGGTGGACCGGAGCATCTATGCCAGGAAGAAGCCTGTCAAGACCGCCGCGCCTGCAACCAAGAAGGCTCCGAAGTCCCCAGCTCCCAAGGTTGAGCATCCGGGACGGAAGATCCTGCAAGATCGACGGGTCCATAAGGTGATCGAGAAGGTTGAGCCGATCACTCCAAAGTCTCCTGCCTCAACGGCTGCCCCCGCCACAGCAACTCCGACTGCTTCCAAATCGGATTTCCAGCCACCGCCTCAATCCGCGTGAAGGACATGCCGGCCTCTCCGAAGGAAGTTGCCTCGGCCAAGGCAGAAGCTCCAACCAGCGACAAGGAATGCTGCACGGTTACTGCCAAATAGCCTGCCAACGCAATCTCGCAAAACGAAACGCCCCGAACGTGATCATGACGAACGGGGCTTTGTTTTATGGGCTTGGGTGAGGCAGGTCACGGTTCGCGTTGGATGGCATTGAGCATCGCCAGTCCCTTTTTCTTCACATGTGCTCGTAGAAGCTCCTGCTCGCGAATCGTCAAGTCGAAAACCATGGCCATTGCAACCTCAAATCGCTCGCTTACGGCGTCCAGGCGAACCTTGTCGATCTTCCCAGCCACCATTTCTTGCTTGACGGTTCGAAGCTCTCGTATGGCTTCCGCAAAGGAATCCTGCTCAACCGCCTCGAAGTTCTCGGCAAGCACGTAACCGTAGAGCAGGTAGGTCGCCACGACACTGAAATCCTCGTCCGAAGCCGTGCCGAGATAAAGCCGCGTGTACCGCGTCGTCAAGCGCTCCCGCGTTACGGTGATCGCTTCCGGCGATGATCTCTGCATCTGGTGAATGGCCGCAAACGGTCCCTTATGCCGAGCCATTTTCGCAACCCCCTTCACAGCGCCCCCTTCCTGGCCACTTCGGCCAATGATTCATCCCCCTCATCCAGTCCCTGCCGAACGTACCTGCGCAGATTCCCCATCACTTCCTGATAGTTTGAATCGAAGTAGCTCAGGGCTTCGAGCGTGTCGAAGATCGTGGACTTCTTCAGGACCTCGATCCCCGGCTCAAAGGAGTCCTCGATGAGCGCCAAACGATCCGAGTCGAAGCCCTCGCCCCGCTCCCAGAGAATCTGCATTTCCAGCAAAGCCACGATGGCCTTGGTAATCGGCTCACGAAGCTCCGCCTCCTCTTCGAAGGCGTTCGTGAGACGATGGATGACGACCAATGCTCGCAGGATCATCGAGAACTCCTCCTCGTCCGCCGTTCCGAAATGGAACTTGAGCAGGGCATCGCGACTAGCCCGCTCCAAGTTTTTGACTTGATCCTCGGCGTTTTCCGTCCTGAGCAGGATCGGTGGGATGCCGTACACGGGCTTTGCGCGGTAATGCTTGTGGCGTTTTGGTTTGCTGTGCTTTGTCATACGTTTTGAGCCTCTGACGAGGCTTTAAGTGGCCAAAGGAAGGGTTGGCGGTCCCTCCTGCTACCTCTGCGCTCATCTATGACCAAAGGTTCAAAGGATGGGCAGGTGCTCCCCGCACCAGCCGACTACGATCTTTTCCTCGTCTTGAACGCATTCGAAATAGATTCTCAACGTCAGCGCGGTATTCCGCTTCACACCTATGCACAGGTGTTTGAGCATCGGCATCTCCTGCCCCTTGTAGTTGAACGTCCGACAGCGAATCAGCTCCTTGGTTCCTTGCAGGATGTTACTTTCCCGCGAACTGTACGTGTTCGGAGTGAAGACCTTGCGGGCAGCCGCATCTCCCCCGTTCAGGTATGCTGGCATCCACAGCTTCGTGAGGCGCATCAGCAGTTGGAAACAACGGCTTCCGCTCTGGCATTCAACGGGAACGTCCTCCGCACTCTTCTTCGCACTCGGAAGCACGACAAGACGTCCCTGACTCAGAATCTCGGCAGCCCTCAGGGCGTTCGGCACGCTCATCTGGCGCTCCGGTTGAACGATCCACGTCGCCACGGCATCCAGAGCCGGTTCGTCGGCCATCACCTCACCCTTTTGGGCCAATGCATCAGCAAGACTGTCGTTGAGCCGCTTCTGCTCTTGATAAGCCTGAGAACGCGCATAGAGTTCGGTCTCAAGGGCGCTTATACGTGCCTCCAAAGCCTCGTTTTCACGTTCCAGAACCTCATTCTTTTCGAGTAGGAAAAGATGCCTCTCCTTTTGTTCAAGAACCGCCAGACGCGCATCCAACACGTCATAGAAGCAGGACGCATCGACGTCGACATCCTTCGAAATCCTTGCGGTCAAGGACAAGCACGGCCATGCGCCTTCAGCGAGCGCAAACGCCAGTCTGTCGAACTTTGGTTTGCGCAGGTCCGCCGGCTCCTCGTAGGGCTAGAGCTCTACCGCCACGTGCTCACGGCTAAGTTGACAGGAGGATGAAGATTCCTTCTTGGCCACTTGCTCTGCATCCAATTCGGATGCCGGCGTTGTGACGTGATAAGCGTGCGCGAACTCATCGCTCGTGCGATCAAAGTCCTCCACCCCACCATTGAACATTCCATTTTCCAGATACGAAGTCATCTTCGCATTCTGAATGCAGAACCTCGTCCTGTCACGCATCAGGGCAAAGCACTTCCGCTTGCCTTTGACGCTCATCCGATCACGTCCGAACTGAAGGTTGTAGGTCTTGGTTATCTCTTCAGCCCCTGACATCAAGTACGTGATCGACAGACGCTTCGAGACGCCCGACATGAAATCATCCAACGTCTTCTGTTCACAATAGCCGTACACCCCCGTAAGTGGAACATCGCAACAGGACATGTAACTCAAGCGGCCACGATATGTATCGTTACGCAACTCAGCCGGAACTACCTTCACCAATTCGTCATGGAGAACCATGCCTACGGGTAGCCTTTGCCGTTGGGCCGTCATCGCCACGTACTCCAGCACCCGATAATCTGTTTCTTCCAACACCCTCTGAGTCAGAATGTTGGAAAAGACGCAATCACCATGCCAACGCTCGCCGGATGGAGAAAGAGGATGCAACGTGCATTCGAATCGTGCACGTTCGAACATCAAAGCGCGCACATCCCAATGATCCACGTACTGGTATCTGCTCACCCATTCTTCGATCAGCTTATGAGCAGAAATCGCAAACGGAACTCGAAATCCGTTGCCGACGGTCACTGATATGGCGGCCTGCCCCAAACAACGGGCGACGGCAACCTTCAGACAGAACGGAGGAACACGATTCTTTCGATTGCTCGGCTGCTTTCGCCGTCCCCAGAACGCCCATACAGTTCCGAATGGCGAACGTTCAAACCGATCAACGTGATCCTCTCCGACATATCCAGAACCATGGCGTGATTCAATCCACGGCGGATTCGTGGAAACGGCGGCGTTGAACCAAACCGTTATGTCGTGAATGAATTTATCCACCTCCTCATCTCGATAGAGAATGAAGGTGGTGTTGACTAAATGAAGACTCATCGGAAACCAAGGTAATCAAATCAATTCGAAGTCGAGCTTTGGCACGAGCTTGTAAACCGGATACTCGTGCGAATCACTGATGATTTGAAATGGCAAGCGGACAAACAAATCAGACGACTGAAGCCCACTCATTACGCGATTCGTGCTGTATCGAGCACTGGCTTCGCTGCCGGAAAACCGACGATAGGTTTCGATAAGCAATGACGTCTTTCGACTCCAAATGAATCGCTCATTGTTTTCAAGCATGACGTCTCGCAAAACCTCGGCTAAGGTTTGACGGCAATGAGTAAACTCTCCTTTTGCCCAACGACGTTTCCAATCGCGAACCGTCGCAGTTGGCAAGCCAAGGATAGTGGCCGTGGCTTTGTAGCCATGCCCGGATTCGAATAGCTCCGATGCACGATGCCTAATGTCATTGGGATACTTCTTATCCATCAGCGAACCTTTTCGCGACAACTGATGATTGCGATTTCAATGGCAGGAACGTCAATGAAGACCTGCGTGTTGTCGTACTGGATGCAAACGCGTGAATCATCGTGACACGTCACATCAGTCACAAGCCATCCCAGGCGTTCATGGAAATTCCCGTACTGATCACGCGTAATGTGAGCAACGCGAAAGTGCGCATCACGAATTGCCTTCGTCATGGAGCATCCTTCCGGCAAAACAGGGATGTCAATTTTCGAATCACACAGCTTGTCAAAGCTAACTTCAGTCATCTGAGGGTCCTTTAATGAAAGATCATGAATCTTCGGCGGACGAATCCAAAACGATCTTTGGCGAATACAGAGCCTTAAGCGGCTGACCTTCATTCCAAGCCTGCAATTCCGCCATCACGCGTTCATCGAACTGCTTGGCCTGAAGCGAATCAAGCGTTCCAATCAACCGTTTCATTGCCGTCAACGTTTTCTGTTCTTTTCTCAAAAGTTCAAACCGATCTTCGATTTCCGGACCGAGCTTTTGAACCCAAATGGGTTCCTTTTCAAAGATGCTGTTCGAATAGCGTTCCTTGACGCCTTTCTTGATGTACTTGTACCACGCGAACACATCCAGCATCCCGCTTTCCGTTTTAATCGTAAATGCCCGTCCCACTTTTGAATCGTTTGTTTGAGACTTGGCATTCTGAGATGAAGGTTTGGACTTCGATAATCGCCGCACCCATGCCATCTCCACAGTGAAGTACCGGCTGTCAATTCGCACGCGGGGTCTCAGATACGTCTCTTTGTCTGTTCCCCGTCTCTTCTTCATCCAATCAAAATACATGTCGCAGGTGCGAACGGCCCTACAAGCAATCGAAGCCTGCATCACGGCCAATGCATTGAGCATTCTTAATTTGTCCACGTAGAGCGTCTGGGCAATCTGATCCTGCGTCAGCTCAGCCGCCCCATCCTCCGTCGTGAAGGAACAGTTGTCCTCCCAAAGCGTGGAAATAGGCTCTATGTCTTCCGGTTCCCGTGGAAATGTCTGCATGGTTTTTCTCCTAATATTCACTATCCTTATGAGGAGCGGGGGCATGCTCCTCATAGAATTTCAGCTTCGGTAAAAAGCAGTGCTCCTCATTGACAGCTTCTCCTCTCGCTCAATGAAAAAAACTGAATTTCCAGTTCCACGAGAGCTTCCGCTCCTCACGGGGACTCAGCAGAGTTCGCCTCAAGAGTCCTGCTCCTCATAGCAACACGACCTTCCCTTTCCCTCTCCCAGAGTCAAAGTCAAAGATGAAAATCCTTTACCCAACGTCGTCACTCCTCACATGAGGAGCGGACATATTGTTCGAGAAGGCAGAAAAGAGCGGCACTCCTACATAGGAAGTCCCCTGTCGCACTAGGCGTCCTCCCTGTTTTCTGCCTCTTCTGCAGATGGCTGCTCCTCAACTACTGCATTGCCTCTGTTTCACCCGGCAATTTGCGCTTCATGAGCTTCTTTCCTTTATCCGAGGTCGACTCAGAAAGCAGTTCACAGAAGCAACACCGGCTTGCCTTATGTCGACGTGCAGTCACACACCAAACGTAATAGCTCCCGCATTGTTCGCAGCGGCTTCGAGCAATCTTTCGAACACGTTTACCGTCGGTACATGACAATTTTTCACCGGGGCGCATTTGAACTTCACGCAGACACCGGGCCGTGTCAAACAAAGAGCCCAACGAAATGAACTTACGATCGAACTCGGCTAATTCATCCAATCGCGAATTGATGACTTCATCGACAGTTCGCGACCAAGCAACCACAACGTTCGGCAATTGAATTGATCGCGTATCCGATTGCGATTGAAGGTAGAGATAGTGTGAAGCGAAGATCGACATCACCAAACGCGAGATGAATGTCTGCGGCATCGGAATGAAAGCCTCTTCCGTATCGAAGACCGCCCGAACCTGTTGATAGAGATGTCGGCATTTGTGTATCGACAAGCCTGTGCTGATGTGAATTTGTCCTGGCTGCATACCAGCCTGGACGAGCCACTTCCCCAACTGCTTTGCGGCGTAATCTTTTAATTCGATATTGCTCTGACTCAACAGAGTATTTTCTTTGAGCAAGTCCATCAAACGTTCGAGCTTCGTTCCCTCGCCTTCGCGAAGGGCAATCGAATGCTCCAGAACAGAAACGAGACGCTTCGGAATGTTCTCGATTTCAGCAATATCGTCTACCCGAACGCCTTCGCGAATCATGGCGGAAATACGGTCTGCAGTGGTTCGATCAACTTTTATTTCAGCCATTTTTTAAATGAACCTCGTATGCGAGCAGGCGTTAACACAGTGATTCGTCTTCACCATCTTGCTGCCAAGCAAGAGGCGGTATTGTTGGGTCGGATCCATCTCTTGATTCACGACATTGGCGATCCTCACACAGTCTTCAGGACTGCACATCAATCGGAATCTTTGCAAAAGAGGATACCCATGACAGAAGTCGATGATTTGCGATGTGCTCGATTCAGAAAGCACCTCAATCAAGCTCCATGGCAAATGAAAGATCGACATGCAATCGCGCTTGCTCTTAACCGCGAAGTCGCGAACGGAGCACCAGTAGATCGAAGCGAACCTTGCTCGAAAGTAATTGATTCGAACGTCGGCTTGAAGCGTGTGCCATTCTTCATGACGACCGAAATGCGTGAGAAAGCTCTCTTCGCTGATCTCGGATCTGAAGCTGCAGATGGCCGTTTCGGATAACTTGCCGATAACCTCCGCATTGGCTTTTTTCAAGATGTTCGACAGTTGCGCACCAAGGCCGAGCCATTCCAATTCGACAATCAAATCGTCCGCATTCACCAATGCGTTTTGAACTGCTGACCATAAGAGCGTTTCGATAGGCTGAAGTTTCGGCAGGTCAGTGGAGTTGATTGCCAACAGCGACCGAATGTTGCCGGCCATGTTTTTCTGAGAAAACTGACTCATCGAATTTCAACGCCTCTGGGTCTTTAAGTTGGTGTACAAGCGAAGCACGTGTCTGGCATACCATCGAGCTCGATCAGGGCGAGAGCTGTGGTAATTGCCGATGGCTAAGGCAGCATCGTGCGGATGCCGAGCAATTTGTTCAGAAAGAATCTGCGCGGCGACTCGAACATTCGTCAGAGGATCCAACAAATCCTTTGGCTCCTTGACACGATGGCCATGCCATCGCGTATTCACCTGCATCATTCCTACGTCTATGCTCCTCGTTGTTTTGAGAAGCCGATTCAATTGTTCTTCGGCTTCTTGACGCGATTTCGCGTAATAAGGTTTACTCGTTCGAAGCGTCCAAGGCGACGGTTGAATGTATCCCCGTTGATTAGGCGCATCAACAGCACTTTCAACAACGGCAATGCTGTAAAGAAGAACCGGGTCAACGTTGAATTCTTTGCCGGCTTTCTCGAAAATACTTCCTTGAACGTTGAACGGAGTGGCCGTCGCACATGCGCATACAAAGCAAGACGCAATGCTTGCGGCCAATCGTTTTACACTTGATGGTATACCGTTTAAACGGTCTTTTGTTACGTACATAGCTTTTGCTTTCCTAAAGGCCCAAGCCTTTCGTAATGCAAAAACTATCATAGGGGGGGGGGGGTCCATTAGGGGTTACCCTTGCATTTTCGCGCATTTTCCGAGCCAGAATCTGTGCGAAAAGATTCCCCTGCAATGGATGGCGGCAGATTGGATAAATCAATCACCAATTCACGCCCATCCTCAAAATAACAATTGACGCCTCAAGACAGTAACGATACGTTATGATACAATACAACCAAAGAGGTTCTGCATGAGGACAGAGGAAAACGTATTTCGGTTTCTGGATCGGATCCGTGCCAACGGCAAGGAGATCCCGTCTTTGCGCGCCATCCGGTCCGAAGTCGGCGGCGGCTCACTTTCGACGATCAGCAAAGTGGTCAACGATTGGAAAGTCGCCAACCAATCTTCGACAGCCGATCCTCACACCCTGCCGGTCACGCTCAGTGAAGAACAACTGAAGCTCCTGGGGGATTCCATCTGGAATGCCTTCAGACCGCTCCTGGCCGCGAAGATAACGAACTTGAAGGCCGAAATGCAGACAACCTGCCAGAAGCTCAAGGACGAGCTTCAGGAAGCGCAGACGGAGCTTCAGAAGTACCGTGCACAGGTCGCTACTTATGAAGAGCAGGTACACGACCTCAAGATGGAACTTGAAGTTGCCAAACGAGAACAGGCTAAGGCCGAAGGAGCTTACGAGGCATTGAAGACATTTACAGCAGATAAATAGATTTTGGTACGTTAGATAGTTTTTGGTTCGATTGCTTAGATTTGGAGATAGATATGAATGCCGTTGTAATTTTGGTAAGCTTTCTTGTGTTTTGCTTTTGTCTAGTCCGGTCCAAACCGCCCGTTTATTCCACTAACTCGTTTACAAAAGATGATCCTCGCTTGGCACATATCCCTGCGTCCCCAAACGGACGCTTCGTCTGCGCCCCCAGGGATCGAAAACCGAATTACTACTCACCATCTAAAAAGTTCTATTACTTCCGTAAAGGCGAAAAGTTACCCGATCATTTACTTTTAATCCGCGTACCAGAAAACACCATCGCTTGTTTCTCCGATGTACGTCTAAGCGAAGCTAAAGCTTACGCTCGCATTGACTTGATGAATCATGGCTACAACGCCATCATCGACGCGTGCACATGGACACAAAGCATCAATCGGTTCATTTACCATACTGTGCGTGGCCGTCCCGCTCTTATCGTTAGTAAATCTTACACAGGGAATATCGACCTTTTAGAAGAGCATTGCAACGATGACTTCACCGATATGATCTATGGCAAAGCCATTCACAACGAGGATCCTTAAAACAAAAGCCCCAGATTCAAGCTGGGGCTTTTGTTTATTGCGGGTATGGCAACCCTATTTCAGTGATTTCGTTTGAGATCGAATGCTGTATTAAACCGGGTCACGGTATTGGCCTCTGCCTGATTGTCGAAATCGTGAATATCATGCAGTCGCTGAACCATTGACATCGTGTAATGAGCAATTGCTTTATGCTGTTCCTTGGTCAGGTCCTCATCCTTGGTATTCCCATAGAGAGTTTGTCTGATTTCGTCACGAACTCCTGCAAAAGCCTGATCCAATTTCTGACTTGTGTAAGTCAATTGTCCGTCTGTGGACGAACGAACATCATGGTAAGCCTCCACATAGCTCTTCTGAGCACTTGTTAGGTCGCGAATTGTTTGTTGATGCCCTTGAATCCATTCTGCCCCAGTCTGTTTTTCATCGACATCAGTTGGTGCTGGAGGAAGATTCCTCAAATTCTTAGCAAGTGAATCAACCATACCGTCTCGCATCCAATTATTTGCAAATTCCGCCAAAACACTTGAGCGAGATGTACGATCCAAGTCATGCAATGCCTCTTTCTGCGGTTCACTCATGACGGCCTGTTTGTTTATAGCCCCTTGTTCGACCACCGTTCCCTTTTGTAGATCCTTACCCGAATTTTCCTTGTAATCGGCCTCGACCTTACTGCGCTCTCCCTCGAAACTCACCGACGAAGGTTTAGCGCCCCTAAGTGTTTGCTCCTGATCGTTAATGTAACTCTGGCCATGCTTCACAAACATTTCAGCGTCGCCAGGCTTACGCAGATCGTTACCGTAAGCCTGAGCATCAACGGGCGAAATCCCCATCATCGGCAACTTGGAATCTGCAAGAGCATCCCCCAGCTT
>OAVO01001212.1_pt1 | contig 11755 bp, 9 predicted proteins | sample 1501411 | NCBI WGS metagenome assembly OAVO01 (sample SAMEA2580081, study PRJEB22360) | human gut metagenome | biome: human gut; feature: human-associated habitat; material: faeces | place: Denmark | collected 2008/2010 | reverse complement strand
CAAAGGCAAAGGCGACCGCACGTGGAGTGAGGTTGCCAGCGAAATGACCGTCATTCTCGACCAGGCATACGAGGCTGCCGCTGCCGGCAAGGGCGACGAAGGTGCCACGCTGGTCAACAACGCCTACTACCAGTACTACGAGAAGCTCGGCTTCGAAAAGAACGTGATGAACGTGATTTCCGGCGATCGTGTTTCGCAGGTCGAATACCAGTTCAAGATGACTCGTAAGATCATGCGCGACGGCGGTTCCGACAAGGAAATCAAGCAGCATGTCGACGATTTGAAGAGCTGGCCCGTGGAAGACGCGGCCACCCTGGACGGTGGCGCGTCCGGCAATGTCAACGGCTTCACCAAGCTCGTCACCAGCTCCGCCGGCCAGGCGTTCCTCATTCTGATCCGTGAGGGCCTCGAAGCGCTGCTGGTGGTGGCTGCGGTGATCGCCTACCTGGTGAAGTCCGGCAACAAGCGTTTCGCCAAGTGGATCTATCTTGGTGTGGTCGCAGGTCTGGCCGGTTCCGGTTTGGTCGCCGTACTCTTCACGTTCCTGTTCGGCGGTTCCGGCCCGGTTCAGGAGATTTCCGAAGGCGTGTGCGCGCTGATCGCCACTCTCATGCTGCTGTGGACCAGTAACTGGATGCTCAACAAGAGCTCCGTGGAAGCGTGGAACAACTACATCAGGAACAAGACCGAAGCGGCTGTGGCCGGCGCGCAAAGCAAGGTCGAATCCGGTCAGAGACTGGGCTTGGGCATGATCACCTCGCTTGCCATGCTGAGCTTCCTCGCCGTGTTCCGTGAGGGCGCCGAAACGGTGATCTTCTACGAGTCCATCTACTCCATGAGCCAGGATGCGCACGGCATGTGGGTTGGCGGTCTGGCCGCCGCCGCGGTGCTGATCGTTATCTTCCTGATTCTGCGATTCACTTCGGTGAAGATTCCGATCGGCCCGTTCTTCCTCGTCACTTCGATTGTGATGGCCGCATTGGTTGTCATTTTCGCGGGTGGCGGCATCCATGCGCTCATCGAGGGTGATCTTATTGAAGGCACCTACTTGAGCAGCGTGCCAACTAACGATTGGATCGGCTTGTATCCGTACGTCGAAACGATCACGGCGCAGGTGATTGCCGCGATCGCGGTGGTTGTGCTGTTCGTGGTCGGTTTCATCAAGAAACACAGGATGAAGTTGGCCGCGCAGGCGGAACAGGCTAAGTAAGCGCCAATCAATAATCACAAGTAAAGATTTAGAGATTTCCATAAGTTTCCAACGTTCCTCAAGGAACCAAAGAAAAGGAAGAGAACACAATGAAGAATAAGAAGATCGCCGCCCTGCTCGGCATCCTGTTGGCAGGCTCCATGGCCTTCTCCCTGTCCGCATGCGGCAATTCCAACGATTCCGCATCCGATGCCAAGTCCGACACCTCCACTTCGGACACCACCGACAAATCCAGCGATTCCAGCGCTGATGACAGCAACGGCGCCGGCTTCGAAGAGATTCAGGTCGACGAGAAGCACTCCGATCAGGATGTTGACGCTCTGACCGTCAACGCCGTGTACTTCCAGCCGATCGATATGGAACCGTCCGGTATGGGCCTGAAGGCTGCCGACGCTTCCTTCCACCTGGAAGCCGACATCCATGCCAACGAGAAGGGCACCGAGCTCGGCTATGGCAAGGGCGACTTCGTGCCGGACCTCACCGTGAACTACGAGATCATCAACAACGCGAACAACGAGACCGTTGGTTCCGGTACCTTCATGCAGATGAACGCTTCCGACGGCCCGCACTACGGCGCCAACGTCAAGCTCGACGAGGCTGGCTCCTACAAGCTCGTGCTGAAGATCGAATCTCCGGAGAAGAAGGGTTGGATGCTGCATGTTGATCCGGAAACCGGCGTTAAGGGCCGCTTCTGGACCGAGCCGCTCGAGGTCACTTTCCCGGAGTGGAACTACACCCCGCAGGAGTGGTGATCTGAAACGTGAGTTCCGGCACATGCCAAGCGAAATGGTTTGGATGTAAGCCTGAATTCATGTTGAGATTCAACTCGTGGTTAACGCCGTTCACGTATCGCGAAACGTATGCAAGTAGCGCGAATATGGGTACGGCGTTCGCGGTTGCCTGGATAGTCGTTCGACGCACTCAAGGCCGGTTGGCCGAGCCTACGGTCGAACAACCATCCAAGCAACCGCTCTCTTGCGTTTGAGGGGATACGCTTTTGGGAGATAACGCGCTTTTGGGGGAATCTTGGTAAGGGGGTTCCTTTTGTGTGCCGAATTCACTAGGCTTTGACAGGGATATATAACGAAAGGTGTGAGATGCTGACGCAGTACGTCACGGTGTTGCAGGGAACGCTGGCACCGGCTTTGCTGATTATGGCGCTGAACGTGATGCTCACGGTCGGTGAGGGGCGTGACAAGCCGTTGAGCGCGTACTGGCGTCTTGCGGGCTTCATTATTGGATTCGCGGGTGCCATTGTGTTCGCCGCGTTGCGTGCATCCGCGATGATCAATCAGCGTACGTTCGTCAATTACCCCACGTTGTGGTGTTGTGTGATTTTCGATATCGCAGTGTTCGTTGTTGTGCTGTTCGCACGTCGCATCACTACGAATTGGCATGATCATCGCGCGTTGCTCGATATTGCGAATGCGATTGGCGCTCTTGCGATTGCCTCCACCACCTTCCGTGCGTTGCCTGATGTTATTTTGCGTTTGACGATTTTCGTGGAGCCAGGAGATCCGATCTTCACTTCGGATATGCTGCTTCGTGCGCTTGGTTTCGTATTGGGTGCGGCCACTGCGATTGTTGCAGCGTTGATTTTCCGTACGATGCGTTCCACTGCGATTCGTTGGTCGTTCACCACGGCCGTGCTGCTGCTGATTGCGCTGCTGTTTGTCTCGCATTTCACTGATCTTGCGCAGATTCTGCAGTCCAAGCGCATCGTTCATTTCCCTACGGAAGCGTTCCTGGCGTTGGTGTGGTGCATCAATCATCAGCGTCATATGGTCATTGCCATGGTGTTGGTGTTCATCATTCCGGTGGTCGCCAGCATTGTGATGGGCTTCAAAATCAAGCCGGAAGGCGCAAACGAGGCCATTGTGCGATCGCATATCGCGTTCCGTCGCCGTGCGAAGGCGGCCGGCGCATGGAGTCTTGTTGCGATGATCGGCATCACGTTCGCGCTCACGTATGGTGTGGCGCAAACGAAGAAGGTCATTACGCTGTCTCCGCCTGAGGATTATTCGCTGAGCGACGGCGTGGCCACCATCAAATTCAGTCAGATCAACGACGGTCACCTGCATCGCTTCCAATACAAGGCGAAAGATGGCACGGTAATGCGTTTCATCATCATCAAAAAGAATGGTGGAGCGTACGGTGTCGGTCTTGACGCATGCGATAACTGCGGTGACGCGGGCTATTACGAGAAGGATGGCAAGATCATCTGCAAGAAGTGCGATGTCGCCATCAACCTCGCCACTATCGGATTCAAGGGCGGCTGCAATCCTGTGCCGTTCGATTATCAGGTTGAATCCGGCAAAATCGTAATTCAAACTTCGACGCTCGACGCATTGTCGACGCATTTCCAGTGAGCGGAAAGAGGTAGTCATGTTCTTTTTTCGAATGATTTTCCGCTCGTTCAGCAGGCAGTTCAAACGCAGACTGCTGATCGCGGTCACCGTGTGCCTGTCGGCCACGGTCAGCGTGGCCATGCTGGGTGTGGTGTTCGACGTTGGAGACAAGCTGAACGCGGAACTGTCGACGTACGGTTCCAACATCACCGTGCAGCCCAAGGCCGATGCCGTCGTCAACGACCTGTACAACACGGGGGGTGACGCGAATAGCAACGCTTCCGGCACTTCCGAATCCGATCCGACCACATTTCTGAAGGAATCGGACGCACCGAAGATCAAAACCATCTTCTGGGCGTTCAACATCACGAATTTTGCCCCCGAACTTAATATCTATGCTGACGTGAACTGCGCGTCCGAATCGGTGGATTCCAGCTCCTGCAAGGCTTCCGGCGTGCCGATCGTGGGCACATGGTTCGCCAAGACCCTGCATATGGATTCCGGTGAATCCACGGTGGCGGGCATGAACGGCATGCGTTCGTGGTGGAAGCTTGACGGCTCCTGGCCGAAAGACGATAGCGCGCAAGGCCTGATCGGCACCACGCTCGCATCCAAACTCGGCGTGACCAAGGGAGATACCGTAACCCTCTACAAAACCACCGCCGACGGCAGCCGCAACAAGCAGCGGATCACCATCACCGGCATTTACGATTCCGGCGATAGCGACAACAATGCGATGTACATTCCGTCATCCACCGCGCAGGTGCTTGCGAATCTGCCTGATTCCATCGACAAGATCGAAGTCAAGGCTCTGACCACGCCAGACAATGATTTGGCGCGTAAGGCGTCGAAGAATCCGAATGCGCTCACGCAAGATGAGTGGGAAACATGGTATTGCACCGCGTACCCTTCGTCCATCGCCTATCAGATCGAAGAGGTCATTCCCGGTTCCGTAGCCAAGCAGGTGCGTCAGGTGGCCGCATTACAGGGCGATGTGCTGCAGAAAACGCAGGCGGTGATGGTGCTGATGACCGTGCTTTCGCTGGTTGCGGCCGCTATTGCAGTGGCGAATCTGATGGCCGCCTCGATTGGTGAGCGCGGTTCAGAATTGGCGTTGCTGAAGGCGATTGGTGCCACCGATGGTGCGGTTTCTCGCCTGATGCTCGCTGAGACGGCTGTGATTTCGTTGGTTGGTGCGATTGTCGGTGCGCTGTTGGGTTCCGGTGTTGCGCAGATTGTGGGACATGTGGTATTCGGTTCCGGCATTACGATGCGTCCGATGGTGTTTGTGCTGGTGTTTGTGCTGCTGACGCTTACCGTGCTGATCGCCTCGTTCTCGTCGATCCGTTCGATTCTGGGACTCAAACCTGCGGAGGTCTTGCATGGCCGCTGATGTCAACTTGGGTTCCGTAAACTCGGCCGCGGCTGCGGCCTCGGTCACGAACGGCACACTGTGCTGTTCGTCTGCGGAGGTGTTGCATGGTAGGTGAGTTCAAGACAGTCCGTAAGGGGCATGAGATGACTAATCGCAAGATGTTCTTCACCATGCTGTGGGGCGCGGTGTTCCGCCGTCGTTCGCGGGCCGTTATGGCCGTGATCGCCTCCATGGTGGGCGCTGCCACGCTGTTCTGCCTTGCGGCGACGTGTATTGCCGTTCCACAGCAGATGAACGAGGAAATGCGTGCGTATGGCGCGAATCTTATCGTCACGCCGTCCGAATCAGCCGAAAAGTCCCACGGCATCGACACCGATACCGTCAAAGCGTTGAACCAGATGGTGAAAGGCTCGTACAGCGCCCGTTCCGCCGCTTACCGGTATGAAAGCGTGCGCATCAATTCTGCGCCATACACGCTGGCTGGCATCACAACCAAAGACGTGAAGGCGCTCAACCATCATTGGAACGTGACTGGCGATTGGCCCAGCAAAGGCAACGTGATGCTCGGCCGTGACGTGGTTTTCGGCTGCGGTGTCTCCACCGGTTCGACCGTAACCATCGGCTACCGCGCATCCGACGATGCGCAGGATTCCGGCGCTCTTAGCCAAACCGAAGCGCAAGCCAAAGAAAACGGCCGCGTTTCGTCCGACATTATGGAAAACACCGGCACTGAATTCCGTGTCGGAGGCATCGTCGATACGGGCGGCAGCGAAGACGAAATCGTCTACGCGGTCAACGCTGACGTGGCCAAACTGGCCGGTTCCAAGCGTGGCGCGGACGTGATCGAATATTCCGTCAATGCGGTAGGCAGCGAACTCAACGATGTCGTCAAATCGATCAATGCGAATCCGTCAACCGGCGTGAAAGCGCAGACCGTCACCAAAATCACCTCATCCGACACTCGTATCATCGCCATGCTGCAAACCCTGTTCTGGATCGTGTCGCTGGTCGTGCTCGTGCTGACGTTTGTGGGCGTGGGCACCACCATCAGTTCCATCGTGTCTCAGCGACGCAACGAAATCGGCTTGCGCAAGGCGTTAGGCGCATCCTCGCGCGCCATCGGCATCGAATTCTATGTGGAATCCGCCATCTACGGACTGATTGGCGGCCTGATCGGCACTGCCATCGGCTACCTGCTGGCCCGCGTGCTGTGCGTATCCGTATTCGAACGTGCCATTGGCTTCAACTGGCTATTGGGCGTCGCTTCGCTGCTGTTGAGCGTGCTCATCGCCATCATCGCATCCATCCCGCCGGTTCGCCGCGCAACCCGTATCGACCCCGCCATCGTTTTGAGGGAGGAATAATCATGAGTTCCGAACATACGTTGAATACGTTGCTTGAATTGGATCATATTTCCAAGATTTACGGCGATTTGCGTGCCGTCGACGATTTGACTTTGACCGTTCCGCAAGGTGAATGGCTTGCGATTGTCGGTTCGTCGGGTTCCGGCAAAACCACGCTGATGAACATGATTGGCTGCATGGACACGCCTTCAAAGGGTTCCGTCATGCTGGAAGGCCGCAAGTTGGAGGATTTGAACGCCAAGCAGCTTGCCGACGTGCGTAAGAACATGATCGGATTGGTGTTCCAGAAGTTCTATCTGGTACCGCATCTGACGGCTGTGGAAAACGTGATGGTGGCACAGTACTACCATTCCGTAGTCAACGAGCAGCAGGCGTTGGAAGCATTGGAGCGCGTCGGTCTGAAGGAGCGTGCCCACCATCTGCCCGGACAGCTTTCCGGCGGCGAACAGCAGCGTGTGTGCATCGCACGTGCGCTCATCAACTGTCCGAAACTGATTCTTGCGGACGAACCGACCGGCAATTTGGATGAGAAGAACGAGAAAATCGTGCTTGACCTGTTCCGTCAGCTGCACGAGCAGGGCACTACCATCATCGTTGTGACCCATGATGCGCTCGTCGCATCCTGTGCCCAGCGCGAGATCATGCTCAACCATGGCGTGCTCGTCGGTGAGAAGTGGAATGATGAGGCCGCACGGAAGGTCTATGAGCAGGCGGGTGGCAAGCCGGCATACACCGGTTCCACTACGGAAGGCGCACAGAATGGCGAGACGGCCATCAGCTTCGCCGATCCGACCAAAGCCGCGAAAACCGGCGGTGAGGAATAAGCTGAAATCAGCCGAACAATCCAAGCCATAGCACTGACGAATCGTACGGAGCGAACATGATCAACGAATCATCGAATGCGATCAAAGTGATCGCACTGTCTGCGGCAAGCCTTGCGCTGCTGTCGGCATGCGGCGAACCCACGGCGACACCGATGGACGATGAATATGCCGGAAATTCCGGCGAAAGCGTGCAATCGCAGGAAGAAAATTCGAAGAACAGCGGTAGCGCCACCGACTCCGGCGATTCTGCGGATTCGGACGACAAAAACCATGCCGACGATCCGAACGGCACTACATCCGACAAGCAAGACACCGGCAACTACGCCGACGGTACCTACTCGATCAACGGCCAGTACGGGCCGGTGGGCGAAGACACCATCGACGTGCATGTGACGGTCAAAGATCAGACCGTCACCAATGTGGAGGTTATCGGGCATCCGTTCACGTCCATCTCCAAAAAGCACCAGAATGCGTTCGCCGAAGCCATCAACGGCGTGGTGGACGGCAAACCGCTCAAAGACCTCAAGGTAGACAAGGTGGCCGGTGCCAGCTGGACGTCGGAAGCGTTCAACAAGGCGTTGGACGTGGCCCGTCAGGAAGCGTCGATCCAGTAGGTCCAGTAGCGGCGAAAAGTCTGCAAACGTACAATGAGCGCCTCAGCTACAGCCTCACTCAAAGAGTGATTAAAGGCCGTAGCGGGGACGCCCATGAGTTTCAGATACTACTACGTGCAACTCTGCTCTGCAATGCCTTTCAGGCGGCCATAACGGGCCACAGAACAGCCGTCATGTTCTCAGGCCAAGGAATACTCGCGTCGCCATGCAACGCCTTACAGGCGAGCATGGAGCCGAGTATCGTGCTGAACAGGAATTGCGGATCCAATCCATTACGGAACATTCCGGCCTTCATGCCGCGATCGACAAACTCAGAAAAACGCTTTTCCGCGGGAACGAGCACCTGATCCGCAATCGCATTCAACGAAGGATTATCGGAAGAAAGCACCACACCGACGGCTTTCAAACCAAGCTCACTGTCGAAAAAACAGCCCTGAATGCGTTGCAGTATCGTCAGCAGACCGTTTTTCGACAACTCGACATCGCTGAAATCCGGCAATCCCGCAACTTCCAACTGCACGCGGCGCAACAGATCGTCCGCATTCTTATAGCGACGGTAAATCGTGGTTTTCGCAACACCGGAACGACGGGCGACCTCTTCAATGGTCACCGCACCGACACCATCGGAAATCACAATCGCAAGCGTGGCCTTCATGATCTTATGATCGGTCTGCTCACGAAGCTGCTCGCGCCGGCTCTGCGCCTTGCGAACAGCCGCATGTACGTCACTGACCGCGTCGGAAACCACATCGGAAACGGCTCCGGAAACCACCTCATGCACTCCGGTAATCATGCGACCACCTTGGTGCTTTCCACCTTTGCCACATACCACTTATTGAATTTGACCAGCGGAATACGCAGCAGCAAGCCAATCAGCAGCAGCGGAATCAGGAACAGCAACAGCGAACCGATCGCATGCCAATAATCATTGTTGTAAATACCGGCAATGGCCGCACGCAATGCCGTAATCGCATGCGTGGCCGGCAGGAACGGGCTGATATCGCCGATGATCTTCGGCAGCACGGCAAGCGGATACGCGCCGTTCGCGCCGGAAATCTGCAACACCAGCGTCAGCACGCCAATGGCCTTGCCCACGTTGCCGAAGCTCGCCACCATCGTGTAGGTGAAGAACGAGAATACGAGGGAGGCCACCCAGCCGGTCAACATGAACAGCCACGGGTGCACCGCCTGAATGTGCAGGAACAGCAGGCCGCCGCCCAGCGAGAACGTGCTCTGCAACAGTGCGATCACGGCGAACACGCCATAATGGCCGAGGAACAGCTGATGCGGTTTCGGATTGTCGAGCTCCTCACGATTCTTGCGCGACACCGTGGTCTTGAGTGTTACGGCCATAAGCAGCGATCCCACGAACAACGGCAGAATCGTGTAGAACGGAGCCAATTGCGAGCCGAAATTCTCCACAGGGAACACAGCCGTGCGCTTCACCTGGACGGGAGCTGCAAGAGCCGCCGCCAGCGAATCGGTGTTGTTGCCGAGCACGTCTTTGAAGGTGTCCATATTGCCGCTGTTCAGCGCGTCGGAAAGCGTGCCGTTGAACGAGGCCAGCGCGGTGCCCGCTTTGTTCAGGCTTTCGGCGGTGGAATCCAACACCGTGCGAATATTGGTCAGCTGCTTGTCGGCCGACTTGGTGGTGCTGTTGAGATCTCCCAGCGCGCCCTTCAGATCGGTGGCCGTGCTGCTCAGTGCGGTGGCCGTGCTGCTGATCGAATCGGAAATGTCGTTGAGCTGCGGCTTGAGCTGGCTGTCGAAATCGGTTTTGATGCCGTCGATGGAGGCCTTCGCCTGCTGGGCAAGCTGGCTCACGCGCTCGCGGTCGGCTGTGGTGTCGCTCACTTTCGCGTCGATATTGTCGGCGCTGGTGTTGAGTGAGTTCGCTAGATCGTTGAGTTGCGTAATGGTCGCGCCCACGTTGGTTTTGAGATGATTGATGGCGATTTTCGCGACTTCCGGCACCAGATTGTTGTTGCTGAGCTCGTCGAGGGCATCGTAGATGTTCTGATAGCCTTGCGCCTGCTTGGATACGTTCGCAGCCTGATTGCGCAGGGCGGTGGCCGTATTGCCGGCTTGGGTGCCCGCATTGTTGAATACGCTGTCAATATCGGTGGAGACAGCGCCGAAGCTGTTCGACGAGCTGCTCAACGCGGTGCTGAGCGCATTCGTGCTGGTTTTGACGGCTCCGGTCAGATCGTTGATGCCGTTCTTCGACTGTTTGAGCTCGTTGACGGCGTTCTTCGCGCTGCCGCTCACGTTGGAAAGCAGGCTGTTGGAGCTGTCGAGCAGGTTCTGCGCGCTCAACGTCAGCGAGCTGAACGTGGTCAACGCGGATGACGTGTCGTTCAGCGTGTTCGCGAAGTTGTTCATATTGTTGCTGAAGTTGGTGAGCGTGGCCTGTGATTTCGGTTTGTCAAGCTCATCGGCCAGCTGCGAGGCGATGTTGAGCGCGGTGCTCGTCAACGTTGCGGAGAACATTTCGTTGATCTGTGCTGCCACGGTGTCGGCTCCCTGGCCGGTGATCTTCGGAGCGAGTGCGTTCTTCTTCTCGTTGTTGTAGTAGGTGAGTGTGGCATGGTCGCCGTCCGCGGTGAAGAATGTCATCATGCGGGTGCTGAAATCCTTCGGAATCACCACTGCTGCATAGTATTTGCCGGATTTGGTGCCGTCGATGGCCTCTTTTTTGGTGGTGAAGGTCCAGTCCATCTGGTCGTTGGCGCGCAAGGTGTTGACCACCTGATCGCCGATGCTGATCTTCACGGGAATGAGATCGGACTTGTAGCCTTCATCGTCGTTGGCGACGGCGAATTTCAGATTGCCGGTGTTGGCGAATGGATCCCAGCTTGCGCTCACGTTGAACCAGGAGAACAGGCCAGGAATTACCACCAGTCCGATGACGATGATGATGGAGACGATGTTGCTGGTCAGGCGTCGAACGTCGCCGACGAACAGTTTCCAGATGTTTTTCATGCGTTGCTCCTTTCGCTGTTACCGTTGGGATTGGTGTTGCTCGCTGTGCCGGTGTTGCCGGTCGCGTTCATGGCCTGTACCAGTGTTGCGATGCCGTCGGCATCGGCTTGGCTGGTGTCTGCGACGTTGGCGATCGCCTGTTTGGTTTCGTGTTTTCTTCGTTGTGCCTTGCGCATCAGCTTGTCTCGCCTGATTTGTTGCGCACGCTTCTTGCGGCGCAGCCTTGCAGCTTGGCGTTCCACCAGTTGTTCGCGAATCGCTTCGTCGCTGAGGCTGCCGAGTTCCACCTGGCGTTGCAGGCTGAAACGCATATATTCGATGACCATCAGGAATCCGATGATGAGCAGCACCCAGATGATCCAGGTGGCAAGCACCACGATCTTCTCGCCGTTGGTGAAGGAGAAGATCAGCACCAGAATCACCGGCACAATGAAACCGGCAACCAGCGCGCCACGCTTGAGCTTCGGATACAGTTCGGCGAAGCGGCTCGCACGTTCCTCGATCGCCTCACGGTAGCCGCCCTTATCGGCGAGCACTTGAATGGCCTGGGACACGTTGTAGCCGCGTTCCGGAAGCTGTACCTCCTCGCCGATGATCATGTCGCTTTCCTTGATCTGACGGGCGAACAGGCGGTTGAGATTGACCAGCAGCGGGCGAATCGCAAGTCCGATGAAGAACGCGACCACGGCGAACATCAGTAGCGCGCCAATCGACTTGAGCCAATGCCCGTCGTAGAAGTCGGCAATCGTCTCACGGAACGCGTCAATCGAATAACTGAATGGCACGAACGGGTAGACCATGCGGAAGAATTTCGGCATCATCTCAATCGGATACAGGCCGGAAGCGCCCGGAATCTGCACGATGATCAGCGCGACGCACAGTCCCTTGCCAATATGCATGAACGAGGTCGACAGCGCGAAGGTGATGCTCAGATATACCAGCGACGTGATGACGCCGGTAAGTATGTACAGCGGCGCGTTCACCGTCTGCACGCCGATGATGAGGTTGCCGATGGTGGTGATCGCGCCTTGGATGGGG
>OAVO01001193.1_pt1 | contig 11952 bp, 6 predicted proteins | sample 1501411 | NCBI WGS metagenome assembly OAVO01 (sample SAMEA2580081, study PRJEB22360) | human gut metagenome | biome: human gut; feature: human-associated habitat; material: faeces | place: Denmark | collected 2008/2010 | reverse complement strand
AGCGGAACGGAGTCTCGTCTTTTTCTTCATAAGCTCCCAGCCCGTTGAAGTTTTCCTGCGTGAGATACCCCGCCTTTTTAGAATCCCCGTCCAGGAAAGCCTGCCGGATTTCTTTCAGTACACCTGACGACTGTTTGTTTACGTTCCAATAATACTCGGCGCCTTTGGCGGTATTCGGCCCCCCTTTCCAGAGAGTTTTTTCATTCAGTGTGATTCGTTCTGCGGATATGGAGCCCATGATATTCGCTCCCAGGCTGCCATTCCCGATAGGTAGCGAACGGCTTTCCCATGCTTTGTCCGGATTCGCCCCTGTGCCGTTGGCACGTAGCCAGATAGCTTGTCCATCGAGATTGTTGGGAGTGTCGAACCATACGGAAAGCCCTTGAGTATAATCCACCGTCTCTATGGACGCTGCGGAAAGAGAAAAAAGTGTGCAAAGAATAAGAGGGCAGAGTTTTTTCATAATATGTGTTGTTTAAAGGAATGTGAGATACAAAGGTACTTGTTTTTTAAGATTCTGTCTAGCGGGTTGGTTTCAATTTTTACCAATAGGCTTTTAAAAATCGCTAAAAGTGCTTCTTTGTAGGTTTGGTAAGATGTTTCTAATGAAGAACCGGGTCTGGTTTACATTCAGTATATCCAATTTTCAAAGAAAAACACTCCGACGGATGATGTCCGGTCTGGAGATAAATACTACCTTTGTTTCCTATATAAAAACAAGTATGTATCTGACAGGTATGAGCCGGGAAGAATTATATGCCGAAGCATATAAGGACCTCATTGCAATATCGACCCCAATGAACATGTTTATAGATAAGGTGTGTAAGAAAGCAACGATGATGAGTCCATTTTGATCTATTGTTTCTTGCAGTACTCATGGAAGAGTATCAGGGCAGAGAACATTTTTAAAATCATTTGTTTGTGAAAGTAGCGGAAAGAGCGTATCTTTGTTTGCACTGATAAAAAGTGAACTCATAAATACACCGGATTATGGAATATGTATCATCAGAAAGAAAGTTGCTGCCATACGGCATGATGAACTTTGCGGATATTCGTCTTGATAATTATTATTACGTGGATAAAACCTCGTTCATCCCTGTAATAGAACAATCGGACAGATTCTTCTTTTTCATCCGCCCGCGCCGGTTCGGCAAGAGCCTTACGCTGAACATGTTGCAACACTATTATGATGTGCGTACACGTGACAAGTTCGATGCCCTGTTTGGCGACCTCTATATCGGAAAGCATCCCACACGAGACCGTAACAGTTATCTGGTGCTGTATCTCAATTTCTCAGGAATTAGTGGAGAGTTGCACAACTACCGTCAAGGGTTGGATGCACATTGCAATACCAGCTTCGATTATTTCTGTGATATTTATGCAGAATACCTGCCGAAAGGCATTAAGGAAGTCTTGAATGAAAAAGCAGGAGCTGTTGAGCAGTTGGATTATCTATATCATCAGTGTGAACTTGCCGGGCAGCAAATATATCTTTTCATTGACGAATATGACCACTTCACCAATGCCATCCTCTCGGATGCCGAAAGCATTCACCGATATACGGAAGAGACCCACAAGGAAGGCTACCTGCGCGCCTTCTTCAATAGGGTGAAAGCCGGAACCTATTCCAGCATCAAGCGTTGCTTCATCACCGGAGTGAGTCCCGTCACGATGGATGACCTCACCAGTGGATTTAATATTGGCACCAACTATTCCCTCACACCGAAATTCAACGCAATGATGGGTTTCACCGAGGACGAAGTCCGCGAAATGCTGACTTATTATTCTACTAAAGCTCCATTCCATCACACTGTAGATGAGTTGATAGAACTTATGAAACCGTGGTATGACAACTATTGCTTTGCGCAGGAGTGTTATGATCAGCCAACCTTGTACAACTCCAATATGGTGCTCTATTTCGTTAAGAACTATATTGATAATAACGGAAAGGCACCGCGAAATATGATAGAAAGTAACATTCGTATCGATTACGAGAAACTGCGTATGCTTATCCGCAAGGATAAAGAGTTTGCGCACGATGCCTCCATTATCCAGACTTTAGTGAGCCAGGGATACATCACCGGCGAGTTGAAAGACGGTTTCCCAGCTGCCAACATTGTAGATTCTGATAATTTCGTGAGCCTGCTCTATTACTTCGGCATGCTCACCGTGAGCGGAACGTACAAAGGTAAGACTAAACTTATCATTCCCAACCAAGTGGTGCGTGAACAACTCTATACTTATCTGCTGAATACATACAATGAAGCCGACCTCAGTTTCAACAACCATGAAAAAGATGAGTTATCCTCTGCTTTGGCTTACGATGGCGCATGGCAATCTTACTTCGACTACATCGCCGATTGCCTGAAACGCTACGCCTCTCAGCGCGACAAGCAGAAAGGAGAGTCCTTCGTACATGGCTTCACGCTTGCCATGACAGCGCAAAACCGTTTCTACCGTCCCATTTCCGAAGCAGACACGCAATCCGGATATGTTGACATTTTCCTGTCTCCCATGCTGGAGATTTACCCTGACATGAGCCATAGCTACATCATCGAGCTGAAGTATGCCAGATACAAAGACCCCGAAAGCCGGGTGGAGGAATTGCGGGCGGAAGCTATTGCCCAGACCAACCGCTATGCTGACACCGACAGGGTGAAGAACGCTATTGGCACTACGCAACTACACAAGATTGTGGTAGTGTATAAAGGTATGGAAATGAGAGTTTGCGAGGAGGTAAATTCTTGAGATACAGCATTCGATAGCTGTTAATTATCAGGAAAAGAAGTAGAGAGCTTATAAAGTAATATTCATTTCGGTATAGTACTGAATCATTACAGTATCGAATAAATTTCCCCACTGGATATTTATTTTCCATCTTTCCATCTCCCCTTTCACCTTTTCTCTGTCTCTCCGATGAATAAGGAGTTTGCGGGTGAAGTGCAATAACTTCACTATCTCTTCACCTGTGGCGATTAGTTTCAAAAATTGTTTCAAGGCTTGAAACAATCCGTTTCACACCGAGAAACACTTCGTTTCATACGGTGAAACACTTTGTTTCCCGGCGTGAAACTTTTAGTTTCAAATAGGGTTGAAACTAATTACGAAATAGCTTTACTAATTTTGCTCGATGGTGATGCGGTAAGGAATAAAACTATGTGTGGATGAACTTGTTCAAACCAGTACTGAAGTAAGCAGAGCCATGTACTTGACTTGCTCAAGTCTCTTACATCATTTCATTGTATGTAGTACTCCATCCCCCACTCAAAGGAACCCAAGCCCACATTCCACCGACTTTTGCCCACGTGATGAATCTATATACCCCGCTTGTTGGGCATATATATTCAGCGTGGTGAGTATATATACCTACTACGCTGAATATATAGATCCATCAGCTAATTTGAGAAAACTGAATGCGCTGAAAGCACTCTACCTTGTTTGCAGTATCTTTCTGCGAGGGATGTCTTTTTCCGCTTTCAGCCGCTATTTCCTCCTATCAAGGCGTTTGCAGACAACACTGAAACGGCTGAAACCGGATTATAACATGAATATTCAATAAGAGGGTTTTGGCAAGGTCAGAACCGGATAGTTGGGTGTTTTAATCATTGTCTTTTTGAGATAAGAACCATTTCTCCGATGGAACGGGTTGATTTGGTGAAAAGTGAATATTTAATGGCTATTTTTTAAATATTGATTTTTGTTGTTGTACCTATTTTTGTGACGTTGATTTTAGGAGAAAAACCAATTGTTTGATTAATGGAGACTCTTATTGTCAGCGAATAGAAAATCTTAATAACTTAAATTTATGAGAAACAAATTCTTTTTATGTCTTTTCGTGTTAGTATCGCTAACAGCTTGTAAAGACACTAAATGGGTAGAAGTTCCGGGTGGAATGCCCCCTGAAGGAGCAATCACCGGACAGCCGGGAGTGGATGATCCGGCTGAGAAAACATTAATCAATTGTCAATACATTGGTGGTGACCCTTTCGAATTAAACCGTATTCCGGTAGAAAATCTGATTGTCAGCAATGATCTTATTTATTTGGCTGCGCGTCCTTATGCTAATGGAGATATAGCTTTTGACTTGCCTATAAATGATGCAACTTTTACAGGCGGGGTTTCGCATGAAGCTACTTATGAGGGACGTAGCGGTGTGATAAAATTTGACGGAACCGGAAAAATGAATGGAAAAGATGGATTATTGCATTCTACAGAAGAGACATTTAATAAAAGTTTCACTTTTGCTACCTATATATTTATAGATGAGTGGGTGCCCGGAGCATATATCTTTAAAAAAACAAGTGGAGATAAAGTGTTGGCTGCCTTACAATTAGGTGCTAACGAGCAGACTGTGAGCTGGGCGTTGGGAAATGCATCAGTGACAGCAGGTACCTATGTGGATGCCAAGGGTTTGGCTCCGGGAGCTTGGCATTATCTGGCGGTAGATTATGATGGCAATAAAAAGCAATTCAGGATTTTTGTAGATGCGTGGTCTTCTACGCTTGACAAAGAAATCGTATTGCCTACTGCCCGTGCCGATTTTTATATAGGTGAAAACTTCAAAGGCCGTTTGGATGAAACTTCTTTTTGGAGTATGGCAGCAGGTACTGGTGGTAAGAATGGTATAAAATTCGATAATTGGAATATGGTAGCAAAAGTGTTGGCTTATTGGCAATATGATGATTCTACCAATCCGGGGAAGGACTCTCACACTTGGTTGGACCGTTGGAAAAAAATACGCGAAACCTTGGCAGCTCAGGTAGGTAATGACAGCCGAAAATTACGATTAGGATTCGGCAGCGGGCAATGGAGGCAAATGATGAGTGCTGATAATACGCGTACCGCATTTGCTAATAATTTGAAGAGTGTTTTGAAGGAATATGAATTTGATGGAGTAGACCTTGATATTGAATGGCCTACTACGGAGACAGAATATGCTAACTACAGTGCGACGATTGTGAAAATCAGACAGATACTTGGCAAAGACGTATGTTTCTCCGTATCCCTTCATCCGGTTGCTTATAAAATTTCGAAAAATGCGATTGAAGCTTTGGATTTTATGTCTTACCAATGCTACGGACCGGCAGTGATGCGATATTCTTACGAGCAATTTGTAAAAGATGCAGAAATGGCTGTTGAGTACGGGATTCCGGCAGATAAACTGGTTCTCGGTGTGCCTTTTATCGGGACTACCGGTGTAAATGGAGAACAAGTCTCTTACTCTGATTTTATAAATGGTGGACTTTCGGATGTTGCTTTGGATGAATTTACGTATAATGGCAAAACGTATACTCTTAATGGTCAGAATACGATTCGTAAAAAAGCGAAGTATGCTTGTGAGGAAGGCTATAGAGGAATAATGAGTTGGGGGTCCGATGTGTCGGTAAATAATGAAAAATCATTGTTGAAAGCGATACAAGAGGAGTTTGTTGCTTATGAGATTAATAATCCCAAGTAAATGTAATCTTAATTATTAAATGTAATATTATGAAAAAAGAAAAATTAATGAAGATACAAGAACGACTTGTTTTTCTTCTGATTTTCCTATTCTTATTGCCGATAGGGGTCATTGCCCAACAAAAGATGATTACGGGGCAAGTAGTGGACGAACAGGGAGAAGCTGTTATTGGCGCCAGTGTGATGGTGAAAGGTGCAAAAACCGGAACAATTACGGATTTGGACGGAAATTTTTCTGTTCAGGGAAAAGCGGGGCAAACGCTTTCTATAAGTTATGTTGGCTATACTCCATTGGATGTGAAAATTACAAAATTACAAAACAATCGATTCGTATTGAAGGAAAACACGGAAGTGCTTGACGAGGTTGTTGTTGTCGGTATGGATACGCAAAAGAGAAATACAATTACGGCGGCGGTATCTGTAGTGAAAGGAGATGATATCGTCAATCGTCCCATAACGGACCTCACCAGCGCTTTGCAAGGTAATGTAGCAGGATTAAATTTCGCATCGGATGCAATGGGAGGAGCTAAAGGAGGTGAGTTGGGTACGGATATAAAATTCAATATCCGTGGTGTTGGCTCTATCAATGGTGGCGAACCGTATGTATTGGTAGACGGAATCGAACAAAGTATGCAGAATGTGAATCCCGCCGATGTTGCTAGTATCAGTGTGTTGAAAGACGCCTCGGCAGCCGCGATTTATGGTGCCCGTGCCGCCTATGGTGTGGTATTGGTTACAACTAAAAGTGGAAATTCGGAAAAAGCTAAAGTAAGTTATTCGGGAACAGTTGGTTTTAGTTCTCCTATCCGTACTCCACAGATGATGAATTCTTTGGAGTTTGCTTATTATAATAATGCTTTGTATGATGCCGGTGCATCTGCTTCGGGGATTAATAGAATCTCAGACTCGGTTATAGAAAAGATTAAGGGATTCATGCAGAATCCATATTCAGAGGAATTTCCGGGAATAGATGTATCTAGTAACGGAGAAGACTGGGCTAGTGCATATTATGCCCAGTATGGCAATACGGATTGGTTTAAATACTATTACAAGGATAAGTCCATTCGTCATTCACATAATTTGAGTGTACAGGGTGGATCGCAGAAGATAAACTACTATATCGGTATGGGATATGTCTATCAGGAGGGCTTTCTGGATCATGTTAAGGATGATTTGAGCAAGTATAATCTGAATACAAAGATACAGGCGAAGCCTACTGACTGGTTGAGATTCAACCTAAATAATAATATAACTTTGCAAATGATAAAACGTCCGATGCCCAACCAGTCTATTATTTATAATAAGATAGGTTCGCATCGTCCGTCACAAGTTACACATTTGCCGATTGATTCAAAATATAATATTCCCAGCTGGAACGAAACGCTTTTCATGCAAAATTCGAATTATGAAAATAATCGGCTTTCAGATGCCTTGTCAGTATCCGCTACGGCTACTCTAATGAAAGGATGGGATGTTACGGCTGAAATGAAGATACGTTTTGATGTAGAAAATAACAATATGATTCTATATGAGAATCCGCAATATGAAACTCCTTTAGGGACGCTAAAACCGGGTGATGCTACTGGACGCAGGCAAGGATTCTCTTATCCGAATATCGATTGGAAGTTAATGAAGTTCGGTTCTTATGCCCGTGGAAGTCTGTTCAATTATTATTTGTCGCCTAATGTGTCCAGTATGTATATTCAGCAATGGGGAAAACATTCTTTCAAGGCAATGGCGGGATTCCAAATGGAAATGAAAGAAGATTCCAATGAGTATATGTATAAAGATGGAATGATGAGTAATGATATCTTTTCTTTTGCAAATGCCAGCGGGAACGTCATAGCCGGAGAAGATCGTACACATTGGGCTACAATGGGGGCTTACCTTAAGTTGAACTGGAATTATGACAATATATATTTCTTTGAGTTCAGCGGGCGTTATGATGGCTCTTCACGTTTTGCAAAAGGAAACCGTTGGGGATTTTTCCCTTCATTCTCTGCTGGTTATGATATTGCCAGAACAGATTACTTCCAGAGGCTGAAACTTCCGGTGTCTCAATTGAAAGTCCGTGTGTCTTATGGTCGTCTGGGTAATCAGAATGGAGCCGGATTATACGATTATCTGGCTACTATGTCATTGGATGCTTTGGGATCTAATGGTTGGTTATTGCCTACTGCCTCTTCTGCCAGTGCTATCAAGGGAACGATAGCAAAGACCCCTAAAATGGTAAGTCCGTTTATTACATGGGAAAAAGTGGATAATGCAAACTTGGGACTTGATTTGATGCTGTTCGACAATCGGCTTTCTTTAGAAGCAAATATATACCAGCGCATGACAAGGGATATGATTGGCCCGGCCGAAGCTATTCCCGATATTAGTGGTATAGCTTCCGAAAACCGCTCTAAAATAAATAATGCTACATTGCGTAACCGCGGATGGGAGCTTTCGGTGAACTGGCATGATCAGCTGAAATGTGGATTTAGTTATGGCGTAGGATTCAATGTGTTTAGCTATAAGGCTGTCGTTACCAAATATAATAATCCGGATGGAACCATTTACAATAATCACACCGGGTATGGTCCTAATAAAGGATATTATGAAGGGATGGATCTTGGTGAGATTTGGGGGTATCAGGCTGACGACCTTTTCATGACAAACCGTGAGATTGACGATTACTTGCGAAAGGTGGATATGAGTGCGCTCAAGCCGGATGACATGTGGCGTCGTGGAGATTTGAAATATATAGATTCCAATAATGATGGGAAAATAGATGGTGGTGACGGTACGATATACAATCATGGTGACTTGAAGATTATTGGTAATACAACTCCCAAATATTCGTTCGGTATCAATTTGAATGTGGGATATAAGGGTTTTGAAGTATCTACTTTATTGCAAGGAGTGGCAAAAAGGGATTTCCCGATTTCGGGAAGTAGCTATATGTTTAGTGCAGGTAGCTACAACTTCAAGGAGCATCTGGATTATTTCAGCCCGGAGACTCCGAATGGCTTTTTGCCTCGTCTGACTAGCTGGAAAAATAATCAGGACTTTTATGTAAATACAGGGTATAATTCAACTCGCTATTTACTGAATGCAGCTTATATGCGTATGAAGAACCTGACTGTATCATATAATTTCGATAAGAAGTTGCTAAAACATATCGGTATTAGTCGACTGAAATTGTATGTAGCATGCGATAACCTGTTTACTGTAACAAAATTGCCAAAACAGTTTGATCCGGAAACGCTTAATCAGGTGAACGGAATGGCTGGAGGTACTACTACAGAGGCTCCGGGTCTAACCTCACCGGTCGTATCTAATGGTAATGGTATGGTGTATCCGCTAAACCGGAATTTTGTATTCGGACTTGATTTTACTTTTTAAATAGAGGATAATGATGAAAAAAATATATTTATTAGCAGTAGCTTTAGCCGGTACTTTATTGACTTCCTGTTCTGACTTTCTGGATAAAGTGCCTTTGGTGGTGCCCAGTAGCGAGACATTCTTGACGAATCAAAGTGCCGTGACTAATTATGTCAATGGTTTGTATATTGCTCTTCCTTCTGCAGGTGCCTATGGCATGGGAATAATGGGAGAAGAAAAGAATAGTGATAATATGGTAGCCATGGTGTATGACAGGCGTATGAACGGGGAGTTGCAAGAATCTATCGGAGGCGTAACAGAATGGCAGAAAGGATACCAGAATCTACGTAGTGTCAATTACTTCTTAGAATATTATAAAGTACCGGCAGCTGAAGAAACAGCGGAAGTATTATCTCTGAAAGGAGAAGCCTATTTCTTTCGTGCATATTGGCACTATTACTTGTTGACTAAATTCGGCAGTATTCCTGTGATGGACAAGTTTTGGGATGGAAACGCTACCGTTGGCGGGTTACAGATTCCGGCACGTGATCGTTCGGCAGTGGCACAATTCATTCTTGATGATTTGAAGGCAGCTAAAGAGTTGCTATATTCCCGCAGCAAATATCAGGGATTGCGTATTTGTAAAGAAGCTGCTATGGTTATGGCGATGAGAGTGGCACTCTTTGAAGGTACGTGGGAGAAATATCATAAAGGTACTGACTTTGCCGCTGCCGAGTATAAATCAGATGATTTTTTGCAGCAAGTACTTACTTTGGGGGATGAATTGTTTCAAATGGGTATTACATTAAACACAAAAGAGAATGATAAATCAGTGAAGAATATTGATGATGCGTATGGAAACCTGTTCAATTCAAAAGATTTGTCGGCTACTCAGGAAGTGTTGTTTTGGAAGAAATATTCAATTGCCGACAACTTGGTTCACAGTTTAAATACGAATTTATCCAGTGGAATGTGTGATGCTGAAGGACCAGCCGGACTTTCTCAATCATTAGTAGATAATTATTTAAGTGTGGATGGCAACTTTATTGATCCCACAGCCGCAAAATTTAAAGATTTCAATGAATCTTTTAAGGATAGGGATGGTCGGTTGCTGGCCACTGTAATGCATTCGGACTGTAAATACAAATCGATGACAGTGAAAGGAGCTAAGAAAATGCTGGTGAAGGCTTATTCAGAGGAAGATAAAGATTTAATCAATCCTCCTCAAATTGTAAGTACCGGAAATCAGAGTAATACTACCGGCTATCATATCCGTATGGGAATTGATACTACATTCGTAAGTGGGCAGGGAGAAACTGCCACTCCAATGATTCGTTATGCAGAAGCCTTGCTGGCTTATGCAGAAGCTGCGGAAGAATTGGGAAAATGTGACGCTGCTGTTTTGGAGAAGACTATAAAGCCATTACGCGAACGGGCCGGAGTCACTTATCTCGCTCCATCAGCTATTGATCCCAATTTCCCTGATTTTGGTTATACAATTTCTGCCAATCTGCAAGAAATCCGTCGGGAAAGACGCTCTGAACTGCCATTGCAGGGAATGCGTTTGGATGATTTGATGCGTTGGAGAGCACATAAGTTATTCTAGGGGAAACGTGGCGGAGGCGCTTACTTTGGAGCCGGCAGCGTTTTATATAAATCAATTGATCCGAAGAATGAAGAATTGGCTCAAATTCTGGTAGACAATAACGATTACTTGGATCCACTGAAAAATGTTCTTCCACGTGGGTTCCAGTTTGATGCGGGACGTGATTATCTACTTCCGATTCCACCGAGCGAGATATCATTGAATAAAGAACTGACACAGAATCCGGGGTGGCGCAAAAATTGAGAAGCATCAACTTAAGTTCATTGATAATTATAAAGAAAAAAACATGAAGAATATATTCTACAAACTATTTTCAATATCTCTATTGGGTGTATGCTTGATGGGATGTGAAGATGAAACTAAGTATTTGCCTTTACCACAAGCTGTTCCTTTTACGATGACTGTCAATAATACGACTTTTGTAATGGGCGAAAAGTTAGTTGTCGATTTGGATATTAATCCGGATAAGGATGGAAGCGAGGTTTTGGCTAACGAAGATTTTGATATTTATTTTACCGCTAAAACTGGTACGGAGGATGTGTCCGGCGTATTCAAAGATTTTCATAACATCGTTACTTTTCCGAAAGGTGAGAAGAGTATTCGTGTTGAGTTCCCTCTGAAAGAAACTGGATTGGAAGGAAGTAAAAACTTTAATTTTGTAGCTTTTTCCCGCGGATACGAGATTGGTAACCCTAGTTTTCCTATGAAAGTGTCCGATTACTATCGGGTAAATATGGCAATACAAGGCAATGCGGACAATATAGTAACGGAAGGTGATAAATTTGTGTTGGTAGCCAGTCTGGATAAACCGAGGGCAATACCTATTGTGGTAAGTATCAGCGCAAAAGCGGAGGATGAGAGCTCTTTTGAAAATTTGCCCAGTGAACTGACTATTCCTGCAGGAGCGCTGAACGCAAAAACTGACCCTATATCTTTAGTTATGGATGGAGCGAAGACAGGAGACAAGGAGTTGACATTGAATTTCACTTCAAACTCTGAAGCTAATCCGATGAAGTCTGATAAATTAGTAATTATGATGACTGACCTCGAATCTCTTGCCAATCCGGATATGTATGATCCGACCTTGGTGTATGAACATCCGGAATATCCATTTGTATCTAAAGGCAATAAAAGCAAATTCGATGCTTGGTGGGGGAGTGACAGAAGCTCGTCTGTAGAAATAACCGGAAAAACGGGTGCTAAACCTGGAACTGATTATGCTTCGTTAACTTCGCATCCCAACCAGAAATTAGCAGAGGAAGGATGGAAATTCTGGAGTGGCGTAGAGTTCCATTTTATACAAAGCTCTTTCGGGTGGAGTATGCCGACGAAGCCGAATACGTCGTTTGGTAACTATAGGCATTGGTCTTTTAATTATATTCCAACTAAATCAATACAAGATGTGTTTGCTGCTAATCGCGATAAATGTTCTAATGTAACAGAAGACGGTACTTATCAATTGTGGGTACAAGCTGGTTCCACACCGGGAGACGGACTTGGTGCGAGTAGAGATTGTCGAGAAA
>OAVO01001185.1_pt1 | contig 12040 bp, 9 predicted proteins | sample 1501411 | NCBI WGS metagenome assembly OAVO01 (sample SAMEA2580081, study PRJEB22360) | human gut metagenome | biome: human gut; feature: human-associated habitat; material: faeces | place: Denmark | collected 2008/2010 | reverse complement strand
CGCCGCGGAACTGCTTATGGTGCTGGACAAGGGAGAAAAATACGTCTTCATTGAAACCGCCTCCGGCAAGACGATTTACAACATCGCCATGGAACGCCTGGCCGCCCCCGCGGCAGGTCCGTTCCCCGCGGGCAGCGTCGCGCCCAACATCCTTCTTTGCGACAGCGGCGTGAACGTGGCAGCCCAGCGCGCCGTGCTTCCGGAAATGCCCCACAGCATCATCAGCATAGGAGGCACTACGCCGAAAACGGGCATTGAAGCGGGGCGTCCCGTGTCCAAACTCATCCTGCCCGTCACCCTGTACGTGAACGCCAGCATTCTGCCGGAATGCAAGGCTTCCAACATTGCCGCCGAATTCAAAACCCTGCTGGAAAACCCGGTTCTTCTCCTCCTGTAGGGCTACCGGAACATATTGCTCTTTTCCTTGAACGTTCCACTTCCTCCCCCTGTCTTACCAACCATGAAAAAAGTCGCCATACTTGCCGCCCCCGGATTTGAAGAAATCGAACTCATGGCTCCGCTGGACATCCTGCGGCGCCTGAACATGGACGTAGTGCTTGCCGGCGTCCAGTCCGACAAGGTGGTCAGCACCCATGAAGTAACCGTCAGCACGGACACCATGCTGGATAAACTCCATGCCGACAAGCTGGACGCTTTAATCCTGCCCGGCGGCGCTGGCTCCTGGGTACTCCGCGACACGCCGGAAGTTATCCATCTGGTCAAAAAAATGCATGAAGCGGGCAAGCTGGTGGCCGCCATCTGCGCCGCCCCCATCGTGCTGGCCAAGGCGGGCCTAGTGAAGGACAGGAACGTCACGGCCTACCCGGCCCAGGACGTTTACCGGGAACTCAACGAAGCCGGCGCCCATATTGTGAAAGATGAAAATGTGGTGCTGGACGGCAACATGCTCACTGCCAACGGCCCCGGCGCCGCCATGCTCTTCGGCTACTCCATCGGGGAATATCTGGGGGAAGACCTCCAGGTGGCCCAACTCAAAGAGCAGATGTGCTACACGGGCCTGTAGGATGCCGGCAGGCATTCCGCCTTTCCGCAAACCCCATGCGGCACCGGAACAACAGGGAAAGGGGGAGGAATTTCCCCTTTTCACTTCATCAGGCGCCTTTTCAGGGTATAGTAAGCCCCCCGGCGTCCCTTGCGGGACGACATCAGGCGGGAATGCAGGGCAGAGAAAAAATTGCTCCGGCAGGGGTAATCCAGCAAAAGGCGGCAAAAAGCCCGGTCCCATCGGTCCAGACGGGGGAGGACGTTCTCCGCGCCCACCAGCTCCAGCCACTTTTTCCAGCCGGAAAGCAGAACTTCCCGGTCTTCCGGCGACGCCCTGAAAAAAGCTCCCTCTTTCATGATGAAATGCCTGCGCATCAACTCCATGCAGTAGTCCACCAGACCGAAGGCGGCAGGTGAATCAAGCAGCCCCCGCTGCCCCCAGAAACGCGCCAGAGCTTCCATGCCCATCAAATCCATGCGGAAATCCCCCAGGCGGGGGTCCCGCCCGCAGGAGGAAGAGCCGGGGCGTTCCCGCCGATAATGGTACAACTGGTCGGGAAGAATCAGGAGCCGCGGAGCAAAAGTCAACAGCATCAAACAGAAATACAAATCCTCCCCCTGGCTCAATCCGGGAACGAAACGCAAGCCGTTTTCTTCCAGCAGTTCCCTGCGGATTAACTTGTTCCACACCGTTCCCGCGCACTGGCTCCACGGCGTCCCCCGCCGGAACCGTTCCGCTTTTTCCTCCGGGAAAAATCCGGCTGACGGCGACCAGCCTCTTTCAGACATATCCATGTCCCCGCAGTCGCAAAATTCATGGTATCCGCACACCGCTACGTCCGCTTCTTTCTCCGCGGCCGCAGTAACCAGGCGCTGGAACATATTCCGTTCCACCATGTCGTCCGGGTCCACAAAGCCGATATACGTCCCCGCAGCCGCTGCCATGCCGCTGTTCCTCGCTGCGGAAACACCGCTGTTTTTCTGGTCAATTATCCGGACGCGGCGATCCCTGTTCCGCCATTCGCGCAATATCTCCGCCGTACGGTCGGAAGAACCGTCATTAACGCAAATGATTTCGATATCTTCCATGCTCTGGCCGGTCAGGCTTTCCATACACTGGTCCAGATAGGCGGCAACATTATAGCAGGGAACAATGATGGAAACGGATACGCTCATGGCGGAAGCGTCCTTTTTTATCCGGATTGAAAATTCACATCAAGAAAAAACAGCAACGCCATCTATTGAAAAACGGAACAACCGGAAGAGGGAAACTATTTCCGGAAAGAAATGCAAAGGCTGTCTCCCGAAGGAAGTTCCCGGGAATGACGGGAACGGCGGGCTGTGGTACGGCTGCAATACGGCGGAAAATTCAAACCGTCAGGAATACTCCGGCATCATGCGCAAAGGAGTTTTTTTGATATTGCTTTTCAGTATGAATTTATTAAGTATTCAGTCATCGTCGCACAACGTATTCTTTTTTACGGCAGGGAAAATCTGCCCGGAACGGTAAAAAGAAAAAAATCACCATCCGCATCAGGCGATATTCATGATATTTCCTGCAATTTTTCACCATGAAACCGATTACACATACACAGACAGTCATGCTCCGATTGCTGACCATGTGTATTCCGTTTCGGAATCTGCGTAAAAAAGGACGCGCTTTTCTGCGCGATTTCCTGTCCGACTACGACCGGAACGCCCGCCGAAGCATGCGCGCATGGCGCAGGCATGCAGTAGCCGGCCGCACAATCCTTATTCTGGAGCCCAACTATTGCCACGGAGAAGTCCTCCCCGGTTTTTGCCGTCATCTGCTTGACATGGGATACCGCGTTGATGTCCTGATGCATCACAGCCTGGCCGGGCAATCGCCTCTATGCTGTTTCAAGGAAAACGAGATCCAGATCTTCACGGCCATGTGCACTTCATGGAAGCGCCTGGCCAAAGCTCCCGTCCTCAACCGGTACGAAGCCATTTTAGTATCAACATCCGCCTTTTATGACACTCCGGGATGGGCAGGTTTCCTTCACATGACGGGGCTTGACAGATTCACCAATCTTCTGGCCGTCGAACATGAATTAAATGACATCCCACGGTTCAGGGAAGAAGGGCTTGAACGGCAGGGACGTCTGCTGACGCTGGGCTCCTTTCCCAAAGGGACGATGGTCAATCCGCACTTTTTCGGGGAAATCCCGCCTGCGCCCCGGAACCGTGAACCTGTATTCATTACCGTAGGTTCCCTTTCCGCGCAGAGAAAAAACCACAACCTCCTGATTGAGGCGCTGCAAACCATCTACCATGAAGGCCACAGGGACTTTTCCGTCATCATCGTAGGGGAAGGAGAACTGGGAGAAATTCCCGGCCACCTGCGTCCCTTCCTGCATGTGGCCGGAAAACTCGACTTCCCCGCCATGTACGAGGCCATGAGGCGGGCGGACTATTTCCTTCCTCTCCTTGATCCCGGCAATCCGGCGCACGACCGCTACATTACCACCGGCATCACCGGCTCCGCCCTGCTTATTTACGGATTCGCGAAGATTCCGGTCATCCATGAAAAATTCGCTTCCTTCTACGGCTTCAATGACCGGAACGCACTTCTTTACGGGGAAGAAACGCTTGGCGGCGCCATGCTCCGCGCCATCAGGGAAACGGAGGAGGAATACGCGGAAATGCAGCAGGCGCTTCTCCAATTGGGCAGGGATATTGACAGGGAATCCCGCTCCAACCTGAAGCGGGCTCTTGCCGCATGCTCCCCCTCCGAACCTCAACAGTCCCGCCAATGACCCAATCCTGCCCGCCACAGCCCCAGGTTTCCGTCATTGTTCCCGTTTACAACCAGGAACGATATCTTGAAGAGTGCATCAGCAGCATACGCCGGCAAACCCTTGCGGAGTGGGAATGCCTCATCATTAACGACGGTTCCTCCGACTCGTCGGGGGAAATCGCCCGGCGTTTTTCAGAGGCGGACTCAAGAATCCGTTATTTCGAACAGGAAAATGGAGGCGTTTCCTCCGCCCGAAATCTGGGCATGCAGCGCGCTTCCGGGCGCTATTTGTGTTTCGTTGACGGCGACGATTTCATTGACGCGGCCTTTCTCAAACATCTTCTGGACGCCTCGGACCGCGGAGCAAGCGATTTGACCGTAGCGGGAAAGCTGTTCTGCGACAGGTTTCCGCCGGATAAAATCCCCGCCCTGCCCACCTGCGGCATATTTCTGCGCCGGGAGTTCCCCTTGAAAAACAATCTGGAATTCCCGGAAGGCATTCACCCCTGTGAAGACGGCCTCTTCTCGCATTTCGCGCTCGCGCTGGCAGAAAAATCTCCTTCTGCCCGGAAGCCGTTTACCATTACCGCCAGCATGAACAGGGAAACCACCACCAGATAAGGAAAAGAACCGCCGATATTTTGGACATGGTCCCCCGGTGGCTTTCCCTGATTGAAGAGTTTTATGAACAACGCCAGCTCTGGACAAGAAAAGCCGGCCATCTCGTCCGCTTTGTAGAGCATGAACCATTTGAACTGAGACTGCTTGACATGCCTTTCTCTCACGGGGAGCAGGAAATGCTTTACGGCATCATCCGGGACTTCCTGAAAGCCCATTGCACGGACGCCGAGTGCCGGAGAGAGTCTCTTCATCTTCCTTTCCGCCTGTTGTTGAAATCCACCAGCTTTTCAGACTTCGGAAGAAGACTCCGGAAGGCCGGCAGGAACACCGGAATCCTCTGGAAGCTTCTTCCTTTCTGCCCTGTTCCTTCATGGAGAAGGAACGGCCGGGCACGGCTGCGGCAAATACGCAGACAACTGGAGGACATACGCGGGAATATTCCGTTTTAACCCCTTTTCCCTGCTTGAACATGGCAAAGAAAAAAGAATTGGTCATGCGTCTTTTCGGAGGGCTGGGAAACCAGCTGTTCCAATATGCCTTTCTCTTCGCACTCTCCCGGCAAGGGGAAAAAGCAAGGTTGGAAGCCTCATCATATGAATATGATGATAAGAGGGTCTGTGAACTCCATCACTTCCACATTTCCCTTCCCATTGAAGGAGGCCCTCCTCCCTGGGCTTTCCGCAAGTCCCGCATTCCCGCCTGCCTGCGTTCCCGCCTGCCTGCGTTCCCGTTCTCCGCCCCCAAATATCCTCATTTCCGGGAGGAAAAACGGCACGGGTTCGATCCTGGCCTCACGGCCCCTCCCCGCTGCCATACCTATTTCAAGGGATATTTTCAAACAGAACAATACTTCCTCCACTGCCGGGAACAGCTTTGCAGGGAATTCCGTCTAAAAACTCCCCTGACTCAGGAAAACGCCCGCGTTCTTGAAGACATCCGTTCCTGCTGCTCCATTTCTCTGCACATCCGCAGAACGGATTACCTCTCCAACCCCTACCTTTCTCCGCCGCCGCTGGAATACTATCTCCGGAGCATGGCTGAAATGGAAGGAAGGCTGCGGGCGGCAGGCGTTCCTCAGGAATCCCTGCGTTACTTCGTCTTCTCGGACGACATAGAATGGGCCCGGCAAAACCTGAGCCCCGCCCTGCCCCATGTCCATGTGGATATCAATGACGGCGGCGCCGGCTACTTCGATTTGGAGCTGATGCGAAACTGCCGCCACCACATCATCGCAAACAGCACGTTCTCCTGGTGGGCGGCCTGGCTCAACGAACACGCGGAGAAAATCGTCATCGCGCCGCGCATCTGGTTCAACAGAAATGAAGACGACCGGTACCATACGGACGACGCGCTCATCCCCGGCTCATGGCTCCGGATATAACCCCGTTTCCTTACGCAGCAGACCATGTCCTCTCCCCTCATTTCCGTCATCGTCCCCATCTACAACATGGAGTCCCTTCTTCCGCGCTGTCTGGACAGCCTGGCGGCACAAACCCTCCGCGACCTGGAAATCATCTGCGTGGACGACGGTTCGACTGACGGGTCCGGAGGCATCGTCCGGAAATATGCTTCCGGAGACAGCCGGTTCCGCCTGATTACACAGGAAAATTCCGGCAGGGCGGAAGCCCGCAACGCGGGAATCAGGGCAGCCGCAGCGCCTTACCTGGGTTTTGCGGATCCGGATGACTACGTTGAGCCGGACATGTACGAACGGCTCTACCGGCTCGCGGAAGAAACCGGGGCGGACATGGTCCAATGTTCCTATTCCCCCTTCCTTCCGGCTGAAAGCGAAGAATCGCGCGGAATGGCTGAGGAAAAACTCCTTCATATTGAAAACACCGCCTGCGACGGCGTCTTTACGGAGAAAGGAGAAATATTCAGGCTCTTTCTGGAAGACAGGATCACCGGCGTCGTCTGGAGCAAATTGTTCAGGCGGCTCCTCCCCGGCTGTTCCGCCCCCCTGGAAGTCCGCCTGCCTTCTTCCTTCACCAGCGGAGAAGACACCCTTTACGTTTCCCGGGCCATCGCCCGCTGCCGCAGCGTCGCCCTCACCTCTGAAAAACTCTACCACTACGGGCTGGGCGGCCCCCAATCCGTTTCTTCTCGCAACCGGAAAGCGGAAACCCGGCCCGCAAGTTATTACGCCGTATTCGAGATGCTCACCAGGGAAAAACTCCGGGAGGGGGTTCTGGGCAGCAACCGCACGGCCTACATGAATTATATTGTCCCCCTGCTTTTTCCGGACAATGAAATGCCGGCCGGGCGGCTCAGGCATTGGGCGGAACTCTGGCGGGAGGCGGACATCACTTCCGAACACGTTTGCGGGATGCCCAGGGAACAGAGGGCTTATCTTGAGGCCGCCCTGGCCGGACGGTGGATTTACCTGCGCCTCCTTCAATGCTTCTGGAAGTTCAAGACCGCCAGAAGGAAAATGTTCCGGCTGAGGTTTTCCAAAAACGGAATAGACACGCTCCAAATCCTCGGATACACTCTTTATTCTGCAAAGAAGCTCCCCCGATCATCCCTGTAACTGCTGTTTTTCCCGTGTTCATCTATTCCTACCAGCAACACGACCACCTCCTGCCCGGCAATGACAGAATGCTGGTGATCGGCAGTTCCGCTCTGGCAAAAAACCATGGCCATCTGAAATCGTCCCGACTGGCCGCCGACACGCTCATCTTCAATTTCCCGCTCAACCATCCCCGCCTGTGGCGGCAAATGGAGCACAGCCTTTCCGGCGCCCGCTACAGCATCATTCTTTTCATGTGGCCGCCCCTGCATCTTTCCCCGGCCAACGGCAGGCTCATGGAAAAGCCCCCGGAAGGGGGCGGGCCCATGGAAAGCGCCGAAGATATGCTTTGCAGGCTTTTCGCCTTTCTGCGGAAACAGACGCGCCGCCTGATCCTCCTGTCATCCCCGCCCTCCGACTACGGCAGCGCCCGGCACCCCTACGCGGAAGAACCGGGCGTCCTTGAAGCCTGGAACGCCCTTCTTCGCACGCTGGCAGGCAAGCTGAACCTTCCATTCATTGACTTTTGCGGCGATATGCTGCAATACCGCCCCCTGCCCGGCTCCGGGGAAGAAGATTTCCCGGAAGCTTACCGGAATCTGGGAAAACAGATCCTCCACCGGCTGCCTTTCGGCCAAACGTGGGTGAGAAGGCGTTCCGGGAAAATACACCGCCTGCTGGAGAAAAGAAGAAAACGCCGGAAGGAACGCATGCTTGCCCGCTGGAGGACATTGGCGGCCCCTCCCCATTACCGTGAGGAAACCGACTGGATTACGGCCATTCATTCAGAAAAAGGGCAGGCGCGCATACTGCTCATTGGCGATTCCGTCATGCGGCATTTGTGGCGGCCCCTTGCCTCAGAACTTCAGGAAGACATTGACTTGTTCTCCTCCACGCTGATTCCCGGAGATCCGGACTATCTCCCCACTCTTGCAGGATATTTTCCCTCCGCCGGATACGAAGCCGTCATTGTTTCCTTCGGTTCCCACGTCACCAATAAAGTCTCCGCCATTTCCGTGGATGACTTCCGCAAAAATTACATGGCATTCGTCTCCCAGCTCAGCAAGCGCTGCCGTTTCCTCATCCTGGCAACCAGTACGTCCATCATGGATGGGCCGGACGGCACGCTGAATGAAGAAAAAGAGAAAACCCTCGCCGCCTTTAATGCCATTGTCCGCGAGGCGGCATCTTCCCTGCCCGGCGCGGTTCTTTCAGACCACCATGGCTTCATGCAGGGGCGCAGATATATAGATATCCCTTCCATTTCTCCCCTCCGGACCGCGCGTACCAGGCCGGGAAAACAGCCGGACTGCTCCTGCCCCTTCTCTCCGCCCGGCAGGAACCGCCAAAGGAACAGGAATGTCCGAAAACCCGCCCCGAACCATGAAATGGACAAATGAACGAAAACCGCCAAATTATTTTCCATACGGGGAGAAACGGTTACCCCCCGCAAAAATCCCGGCCCCGGCATTTAAAGACTTCAAATTCCCCCCCTTCTTCAAATTACAGACATCCCTTTTCCGGCCTGAACGGAGCCTCCATGCTCTTTCCCTCCCCGGCCTATTTCTTCCCGCAGCCCCTTCTTCAAGACCCTTCCCATGAAATTCCCCGATGCCATGACAACCCCGCCCGTTCCCGCATCCCCGGAGAAATCACGCATCCCCGTCATGTTTCCCGCCCCCGGCGGCTGGGGCCTGCCCCTGGGCGTAGCCATTCACACCCTTTGCCTTCACGCCGGTTCCGGACGCTTTTATGACATTCACATCGTTCACGACGGAATGGACGCGCGAATAATACAGGGGCTGAACCGGGTCGCCGCCCCCTTTACGCAGGTTTCCCTTTCTTTCCTGCAACTTCCGGAAGAATTCCGCCAGCTCTTTCAAAACGGCAACAAGGACCGCTACTCCCCCCTTGCGTATGCCCGCCTGATGGCCGGCAGCCTGTTCCCGCAGTACGGCAGGATCGTTTATCTGGACGCGGATGTCCTGCTGGCCGGAGACGTAGCCGAACTGTATTTTTCCGATTTGCGGGGAGCTTCCGTAGCGGCGGCCGGAGACGGCCTGGCCCTCTGGAGTATTGAAAAAGGAACGATGCATCCCCATCTGGAATATATGGGCAACTACCTTTCCTCCCCCCTTTCCTACTGCAATTCCGGCGTCCTGGTGCTGGATCTGGACCAGATGCGCCGCCGCAACCTGGAACACCGCCTGCTCCAATGGCTCCGGAGCCGCCCGGAACCCTTCCCCTATCCGGACCAGGACATCTTAAATATCGCCCTGCACGGAGACATAACGCCGTTGCCTCCGGAATGGAACTTCCAATTCCTGTCCTGGACCTGGGATGAAGAAAAAACACGGCTCCTGCGCGGGACCGAATTTGAAAACGTTCCGTCCATATCCTGCGGGCGTTCATGGAAACTGCTGCACATGGTAGGCCCGGAAAAACCATGGCGGCTTCCTGACGCCCCCGGAACCATGGGGCAGTTCCACTGGATCCTGTACTCCTTTTTCTGGTGGCCGGAAGCAAAGAAACTTCCCGCGTTCCGGAAGGAACTGGATGCGATTTCCCAGGGGCTGGCCCCGCTACTCCGGCGCCATATCCGCGGCCAGCAATGGAAACTGTTCTTCTCCCGGGGCCATATTTTCCGGAAACGCCGGGACAAAATCAGGTGGCTGAAAAAATTGCTGTCCATTCTTGACGGCAGAAAACCGTAACCGGCTTCCTCCTCCCTCTCCGGAAAACCGGCGTACTCCGGAGACTGTTCCCGGCTGACCTTCAGACGCCCATGACGAGCGCCTTTAATGCGGTGTGTGCGGTTCCAGCATCTGCTGGCGTTCCCGTTCCTTGTCCTTGGCCAGGCGGCGCGCCTCCTTGGTCAGGTACTGCTGCAAACGGAAGGCTTTCTGGCCTTTTTTCCGGACGACATGTTCGGAAGTGCCGTCCGGCAGAATATTGCAGGCCTGGACATTGTCCCTGAAGCAGGCGTCCAGAATGGATTTCAGGCGGCGCGCCAGCTTTCCGTTGGTGACGGGCACCATAAGCTCCACCCTTTTATCCAGATTCCGGGTCATCCAGTCCGCGCTGGCGATGAAAAGCTGGTGGTTGCCGCCGTGGTGGAAAAAGAAAATGCGCGCGTGCTCCAGATACCTGTCCACAATACTGACCACGCGGATTACCTTGCCGTTGGGCCGGGGGCCCGTTTTCAGGCAGCAAATGCCGCGCACGTTCAGTTCAATGTCCACCCCGGCGTCCGCGGCCCTGTACAGGGCGTCAATAATTTCCACGTCCTGAAGGCTGTTCATCTTGGCGGAAATGCGGGCGGGTTCCCCCTGCCGCGCGCGTTCCGCCTCCCCCTCAATAAGTTCAATAAGGCGCGCCTTCATCAACACCGGGGAGGGATACAGCTTGCGGAAGCGCATGAGCTTGGTGCGCCCCGTCACGGAATTGAAGAACTGGGAAGCGTCCGCTCCCAGCTGGTCGTCGCACGTAAGGTAGGAAATATCCGTGTAAATCTTGGCGGTGGTCTCATTGTAATTGCCCGTGCCGAAATGGCAGTAACGCCGCAGCATGCCCTGTTCCCGGCGCACCACCAGGCAAATCTTGGCATGGGTCTTCAACCCCTTGACGCCGTAAACAACCTGCACGCCGGAACGCTGAAGCTCTTCCGCCTTCTCCAGATTGCGGGCTTCGTCAAAACGGGCTTTCAGCTCCACCAACGCCGTCACCTGCTTGCCGCTCTCCGCCGCCTTTTTCAGGGCGGCCACGATGCGGGAGTTCCTGGCGGTGCGGTACAGCACCTGCTTGATGGCGATGACGTCCGGATCTTCCGCGGCTTCCTCCACCAGGCGCAGGACGGGTTCAAAACTTTCATAGGGATGGTTGAGCAGAATGTCCCCGCCGGCAATGTTTTCAAAAATGCTGACGGCCGGGTCCACGGAAGGGGACGGCTGCGGGGACCACTGCTCCACCTTCAACTGGTCATTGCCGGGTGCAAAGGCCATTTCCATAAAATCGGAAAGCATCAGGGGCCCCTTGAGGTCATAAGTCTCTTCCTTCCCGGCGCCTACGATCCGCATGATTTTGTCATGCAGGGGAGCGGGCGCGGAGGACTCTACTTCCAGCCTCACGCATTCGGAAAATTTCCGGGCTACGAGCACTTCCTCCATCTCATCCGCCAGGTCCAGGGCGTCTTCCTCCTGCACGGCAATATCCCCATTGCGCGTGACGCGGAACACCGCTGCGGAAAGAACGGTTTCACCGGGAAAAACGGTGCCGATGCACTCACGGACCAGGTCCTCCAGCATCACGTAGCGTTCCGCCTCCGCGGAAGGGACGGGAACGCGCCGCGGCAGGCCGTCCGGAAGGGCCACCACGGCGGAGCGCACCTCCCCGGTCTCATTGTCGCGCAGTTCCACGCCCATCAGCAGCTTGAGGGACGGCAGCGCGGGAGCCTCCGGAGCATCCATGTCCAGCGGCGTCAGAAGCGGGAATATCTGGTTGTTGAAATACTGCTCCAGCGTCAGTTTCTGGGAAGTGCTGAGATCCTCCATCGCCAGGGGGTTGATCCCGTTGATTTCCATCCACGGAAGAATTTCCTCATGGAACAGGCGGTATTGGTCCTCAATCATGCGGCCCACGCGGGAGCGGATGGCTTTCAGCTGGCGGGTGGGCGTCAGCCCGGAAATGTCCTTCACGCGGGAACCGGAATGCCGCAGCATCTGAAGGCCGCCCACGCGCACCATGAAAAACTCATCCAGGTTGGAGGCGGTAATAGCCAGAAACTTCAGGCGTTCCAGAAGGGGAAGATCCGTCCTTACGGCCTGGTCCAGCACACGCTGGTTGAATTCCAGCCAGGAAAGTTCTCTGTTGATATATTCGTCAGACATGGGAAAAATGGAAAATGGAAGTTTTTTAAATCAGCCTACCGCTGGGGCGCCAGCACGACGTCATACCCGAAAATATCCGCAAACAGGTCGCCCTTCAGCCGCAGGGCCAAGTCTTCCACGGCGGTTTCCCGCACGCCCTGAAGCTCCAGCTCCAGCATGCGCCCGCGGATATGCGCCCGGACGCCGTTCACGCGCTGGGCATGACCGCGTTCCAGGGCGTCCGCCACGCGCAGGATGGCGGCCATCTTGGCTACGCGC
>OAVO01001175.1_pt1 | contig 12153 bp, 10 predicted proteins | sample 1501411 | NCBI WGS metagenome assembly OAVO01 (sample SAMEA2580081, study PRJEB22360) | human gut metagenome | biome: human gut; feature: human-associated habitat; material: faeces | place: Denmark | collected 2008/2010 | reverse complement strand
CCGACCTTCTTATCACCGACGGCGGAAAAGGGCAAATGAGCGCCGTAAAAGAGGTTGTCGACGAACTGAACCTTGACATCCCCATTGCCGGACTTGCCAAAGACGGGAAGCATCGCACATCGGAACTGCTGTACGGCTTCCCGCCGCAGACCATCGGACTGAAACAAAACTCTCCCCTTTTCCGTCTGCTGACACAGATACAGGACGAGGTACACAGGTTTGCCATTACCTTCCACCGCGACAAGCGCAGCAAGCGGCAGGTAGCTTCGGCCTTAGACGAGATAAAAGGGATTGGAGAAAAGACAAAGAACGCTCTGCTAAAGGAGTTCAAAAGCGTAAAACGTATCAAGGAGGCATCGGCGGAAGATATTGTCAAAGTGATTGGCGAGGCGAAAGCAAAAATCATAAAGGACTATTTTACAGACAAATAGTCCTTCAATACAAATTCTTGTCCCACACTGCGGCAATCACGAATTTATTCGTAACTTTGCAACCTGCAAAATAATTTTTTAGGACTAAAACATGAGAGTAGTTATACAACGTACCGGGCATGCGTCTGTCACAATCAACGGAACCTGTAAGTCCGCCATCCGCAAAGGATTTATGATATTGGTAGGCATAGAGGAGACGGACGGCAAGGAAGACATCGACTGGTTGTGTAAAAAGATTGTCAACCTGCGTGTTTTTGACGACGAGAATGGCGTTATGAATAAATCCATACTCGACATTGACGGTGAGATATTGGTAATCAGCCAGTTTACGCTGCACGCATCTACCAAGAAAGGCAATCGCCCCTCTTACATACGGGCGGCAAAACCGGAAATATCCGTTCCGCTGTACGAACAATTCTGCAAGGAATTGAGTTTTGCATTAGGTAAAGAGATAGGTACCGGCGAATTTGGAGCCGATATGAAGGTAGAATTAGTGAACGATGGCCCTGTGACCATCTGTATGGATACAAAAAACAAGGAATAATGACGTTAAAAGAAGCACAACAAGAAGTGGACTCCTGGATAAAAAAATACGGAGTACGTTACTTCAGCGAGCTCACCAATATGGCCGTATTGACCGAAGAAGTCGGCGAGCTGGCACGAGTTATGGCACGCAAATACGGTGACCAGTCCTTTAAGGAAGGAGAGAAAGACAACGTTGAAGAAGAAATCGCGGACGTCCTTTGGGTACTTCTCTGCATTGCCAACCAGACCGGTGTAGACATCACCGAAGCATTTGCACGCAGCATCGAGAAGAAAACCAAACGCGACCAGGCAAGACATATCAATAATCCTAAATTATCCGACCATGGAGAATAACGAATCTACACAGAGCAAGTACGATGCCGCTCTGGCGAAGTACAACACCAATTTGAATGATGCGGAAGTGGCAGCGGAAGTAGCCGGAATAATCGCAGAGAAAGTCCCTGCAAACAATACTCCGGAAGTAAAGAAGTTCCTGTTCAACTGCATTGACCTGACCACGCTCAACAGTACGGACAGCGATGAAAGCGTCATGAAATTCACCCAAAAGGTAAACCAGTTTGACGAAGAATTTCCCGATTTGAAGAACGTAGCGGCCATCTGCGTATATCCCAACTTTGCGGAAGTAGTTAAGGATACGCTGGAAGTGGAAGACGTAAAGATAGCCTGCGTATCGGCAGGTTTCCCCTCTTCACAGACTTTCATAGAAGTAAAAGTAGCCGAAACCGCTATGGCAATCATGGAAGGCGCGGATGAGATAGACATCGTAATCTCCGTAGGAAAGTTCCTGAGCGGCGACTATGAAACCATGTGCGATGAGATACAGGAGCTGAAAGCCACCTGCAAGGAGCATCACCTGAAGGTTATCCTGGAGACAGGCGCGCTGAAAACGGCAGCCAATATCAAAAAGGCCTCTATCCTATCCATGTATGCCGGAGCCGATTTCATCAAGACTTCCACCGGCAAGCAGCAGCCTGCCGCCACTCCGGAAGCAGCCTATGTAATGTGTCAGGCTATTAAGGAATACCATGCTTTGACGGGCAACAAGATAGGTTTCAAACCGGCAGGAGGCATCAACTGCGTAAACGATGCGCTCATCTACTACACCATTGTAAAAGAAGTGCTGGGCGAAGAATGGCTGAACAACGGATTGTTCCGTTTGGGAACCAGCCGTCTGGCAAATCTCCTGCTGTCGGAAATCAAAGGCGAAGAAATGAAATTCTTTTAAGAGGAATACGGTTGATATATCCGTTATATAAAACAAAGCGAAGAACCTGCTCTCTATATAAGGAGAAAAGGTTCTTCGCTTCGTTTTTGAATGACGGGATATAAAAGAAACTTTGATAGATATTCCGTCTTTATTGTATAAAAAACAAACTTATTTTTCGCGTTCCACTACGTAATCAAGATAGCAAACAAGCGCTTTCTTGACATCCGTATCTTCCATGGAAGCTAATAACGAAAGCGCCTTTTCCTTAAACTCAATCATAACTTTCGTAGCGTATTCAATGCCGCCGTTTGCCTTGGAAAACTCGATCAATCGGGCTATTTCATCAGTTGTAGCCGTTCTGCTCTTTACTTTCGCGGCAATCTCCTGCGCCTGCTTGTCGCGGGTTGAATTAAGGGCATAAAGCGCAGGTAAGGTCAGCTTTCCTTCCAGCATATCATTGCCGGTAGGTTTGCCGATTTCCTTGCTTTCGTAGTAATCGAATATATCATCCTTGATTTGAAAGCAAAGACCGATGTATTCGCCAAAGAGACGTGCATATTCCGCCTTTTCATCGCCAGCTCCCACCGAAAGCGCACCCGCTTTCATGCACGCGGCAAACAGTACGGCCGTCTTCTTGCGGATGACATCAAAGTAAATATCCTCGGAATATTCGGGATTTCTGACATTGGAAAGCTGCAACAGCTCCCCTTCCGCCAAATCCTGTCCCAGCTTCGAAACAATATCGATAATGCCGTAATTGCGCGTCATCCCCACTTCCACCAAAGCCGTTGCCAGTAAATAATCTCCTGTAAGCACCGCCACCTTATTATTAAAAACGGCATTCACGGAGAGCTGCCCCCGGCGTTCGGTACTCTCGTCCACCACATCGTCGTGCACCAGGCTTGCCGTATGCAGCAGCTCCAAAGCAACCGCAGCATGAAGCGTTGCCGGACAAATCTCATTGTACAGCTTCGCCGCAAGCAAAACCAGAATCGGGCGCATCATCTTCCCATTCTTCTGCCGTATATGCGCAATCACGCTGTTCAGCAAAAGGTTAGAACTGGAAAGGCAACTATCAAAATGCTTTTTGAAGTCTTCCAACTCCGCAGAAATCGGGGATTTTATAAGGGATATACTGTCCATACATCGCTATTTGAGCACAAAAATAGTAATAAAACGGTTAATACGGTATTTTTTTGTACTTTTACCATGAAAAAAAGGATAAATATATGAATTCAACCGATAAACTTTTCTTGCTTGATGCCTACGCATTGATATACCGTGCCTATTACGCGTTCATCAAAAATCCGCGAATCAACTCCAAAGGATTCAACACTTCCGCCATTCTGGGGTTTGTGAACACCCTGGAAGAGGTGCTGAAAAAGGAAAATCCCACACATATAGGAGTAGCTTTCGACCCTTCGGGACCTACATTCCGCCACGAGGCTTACGAACAATACAAAGCGCAACGGGAAGAGACTCCCGAGGCTATCCGCCTTTCCGTACCTATTATAAAGGATATTATCCGTGCCTACCGCATTCCTATCCTGGAAGTGCCCGGTTATGAAGCCGACGACGTAATAGGCACGCTTGCCACCGAAGCCGGCAGACAAGGTATTGTCACTTACATGATGACGCCCGACAAAGATTACGGCCAACTGGTATCGGAGAATGTATTCATGTACCGCCCCAAACACAGCGGCGGATTCGAAGTCATGGGTATCGAGGAGATAAAAGCGAAGTTCGATATTCAGTCCACAGAGCAAGTCATCGACATGCTGGGACTGATGGGCGACTCTTCCGATAACATCCCCGGCTGTCCGGGCGTGGGAGAGAAAACCGCACAAAAGCTGGTGGCTGAATTCGGCAGCATCGAAAACCTGCTTGCCCATACCGACCGGCTGAAAGGTGCGCTTAAAACCAAAGTAGAGGCAAACCGGGAAATGATTGCTTTCTCCAAATTCCTTGCAACCATCAAAGTGGACGTACCTATCAAGCTCGACATGAACACACTCGTCCGCGAAGAGCCGAACGAAGAAGAGCTCCGCAAGATTTTTGAAGAGCTGGAATTTCGTACCCTCATCGACCGTGTCCTGAAAAAGACAGGCTCTCCCCTTCCCTCTTCTTCCAGTTCCGCTTCGCCCGATCCTTATGCGGGAACTTTGTTTGCCCAACCCACCGACGGCACAACTTCCGGAAACAACGCTCCGGTTCAAGGCGATTTGTTTGCAAATTTTGCGGACAACGGGACGGGTGATGCAAAAAATTCGATTCTCACGCGCTTAGAAACGCTCGATGTAGACTATCAACTGATTGATACAGAAGAGAAAAGAAAGAAAATTATTCAAAAGTTACTTACAAAAGAAATTCTCTCAATAGATACGGAAACCACCGGAACCGAACCGATGGAAGCGGAACTGGTGGGAATGAGCTTCAGTGATGCCGAAAACCGGGCTTACTATGTACCCGTTCCGGCAAATCGTGACGAAGCGTTAAAAATCGTCAATGAGTTCCGCCCTCTTTACGAAAACGAAAATTCCATGAAAGTAGGACAAAATATCAAGTACGATATGATTGTCCTTCAAAACTACGGAGTACAGGTAAAAGGAAAACTTTTCGACACCATGCTTGCCCATTATGTATTGCAACCGGAGCTCCGGCACAACATGGACTACCTTGCCGAAATCTATCTGCACTACCAGACCATCCACATCGACGAACTTATAGGAGCCAAAGGCAAGAACCAAAAGAATATGCGCGACCTTCCGCCGGAAGACGTATACCGCTACGCTTGCGAAGATGCGGACGTTACACTGAAACTGAAGAACGTACTCGAAAAAGAACTGAAAGAGCACGCTGCCGAACATCTCTTTTACGAAATAGAGATGCCGCTCGTACCGGTGCTCGTCAACATCGAAAGCAACGGAGTGCGTATCGATACGGAAGCGCTTAAACAATCGTCCGAGCATTTCACGCTCCGCCTGCAGGAGATTGAAAAAGAAATCTATGCACTGGCAGGTGGCGAAACCTTCAATATCGGCTCACCCAAGCAGGTAGGCGAAGTGTTGTTTGACAGACTCAAAATCGTAGAGAAAGCCAAAAAAACCAAGACCGGACAGTATGTCACTTCCGAGGAAGTACTCGAAAGCCTTCGGAACAAACACGCAATCATCGGTAAGATACTTGAATACCGCGGACTGAAAAAGCTGCTAAGTACCTACATCGATGCATTGCCCCAGCTGATAAATCCGCATACGGGACGTATCCATACCTCGTTTAACCAGGCGGTAACCGCTACCGGACGACTCAGCTCAAGCAATCCGAACCTGCAAAATATACCCATTCGTGACGAGGACGGCAAGGAAATCCGCAAAGCCTTCATCCCCGATGACGGATGCGAGTTCTTCTCTGCCGACTACTCGCAGATCGAACTGCGTATCATGGCACATCTGAGCCAGGACAAGAATATGATTGATGCCTTCCTCAGCGGTTATGACATTCATGCCGCCACTGCCGCCAAAATATATAAGGTGGATATTAATGACGTAACCGCCGATATGCGCCGTAAAGCCAAGACAGCCAACTTCGGCATCATCTACGGCATCTCTGTCTTCGGGCTGGCGGAGCGTATGAACGTTCCCCGTCAGGAAGCCAAAGAACTGATAGACGGGTATTTTGAAACCTACCCGCAAGTCAAGGAATACATGGACAGAAGCATACAGGTGGCGCGCGAAAACGGATATGTGGAAACCATCTTCCACCGCAAGCGCTTCCTGCCCGACATCAACTCACGGAATGCCGTAGTACGCGGTTATGCAGAGCGCAATGCCATTAACGCTCCCATCCAGGGAAGTGCTGCCGACATTATCAAAGTAGCCATGTCGCTCATCTACCGGCGCCTTCAAAGTAACAATCTGAAAGCAAAGATGATTTTACAGGTCCATGACGAACTGAATTTCAGCGTTCCCGAAGCAGAAAAAGAGATTATACAAAAAATTGTAATCGAAGAGATGGAACGGGCATATCGCATGCTGGTACCCTTGAAAGCCGATTTCGGGTGGGGAAAGAACTGGCTGGAAGCGCACTAATCCGCTCGATAACTTTATTTAACTTACAATCAGAAAGCAACAGAAGCAATCGCTTTAAAATACAGTTTGCTCATCAGAATATCCGGCACCTTTGCTGCCGGATATTTTTTATTCACAAACCGCTCCAAAAAGAAAGCATATCATCCTTGTTGTTTTTGACAATTTGATAAAATATTAGTCATATATTTTATTTATGTCAATTATATGCGTACCTTTGCAGCGCTTTTAAGAAATATATGATAGAAAATAGTAAGTAATACTCTAAAAAACATAAATCATGAAAACTTTAAAAACTTTGATTTTATTCTCTTTTCTTTTTGTGTGTGGAATGAATGCGTCAGCAGACAACAAAAGTAACCTTATTTACAATTCGGAAGAAGTAAATGGAATGAAAGTTGCCGAAACTGTTTACAAGATGGATGGCAGTACGCTTGCCAACTATATGAAGTACAATTATAAATACGATGACCAAAAGCGTATAACAGAAAGCGAAGCGTTGAAATGGAATGCCGTAAAAAACGCATGGACTCATGACATGTGCATCCGCTATGCCTATCAAGGTAAATCCATAACTACTACTTATTATAAATGGAGCAATAAGAAGAATACCTATATTCTTATCCCTGAAATGACAATAACAATGGATAATCCCAATATGTAATCCATTCATTTTCTCTCATAAAGATACTCTACTAATAATAACCCAAAACCTTTTCATAAACTGAAGAGCCGGAATGTATTTGTTCCGGCTCTTTTTGTATTTTTGCTTTCCAGTAAAAACATAGAAGCATGATACCTCAAAACCTTATCCACTACATCGAAACGGAGATTATCCCCCGATACGAACACTTCGACAAGGCACACAACCGTTCGCATGTACAAACAGTCATTAACGAAAGCCTCGCTCTTGCCAAGCTCTACCCCCAGGCAGACGAACGTCTTGTCTACACCATAGCAGCCTATCACGACACAGGGCTTTGCCGCGACCGCGCCACGCATCACCTTGTTTCGGGAGAAATCATAGCCGCCGACAGCAACCTTCTGCAATGGTTCGGCAAAGAGGAGATAGCAATCATGCGGGAAGCCGTGGAAGACCACCGGGCATCCAGCAACCATGAGCCGCGCAGCATCTACGGCAAAATCGTGGCCGAAGCCGACCGTATCATCGACACAGACACCACCCTGCGCCGTACCGTACAGTACGGACTGAAACAAAATCCTGCGGCGGACGAAGCATGGCACTACCAACGTTTTCACAAACATCTGATGGAAAAGTACGCACCCGGCGGCTACCTTAAACTTTGGCTTCCCGACTCAAAGAACGCCGAAAGGCTGAAAGAACTGCAAAGCATCATAGCGGATGAGGTGCGTCTGAAAAGCATTTTTCACCGCATGTTCGAAGAAGAGAAAAGATAAAAGACTATCTTTGCAGCCAATTAATTGAATAATAATTAAAAAACAAGATATATTTATGGCATTAAAAGCAGGTATAGTGGGACTGCCCAACGTAGGGAAATCCACTCTTTTCAACTGTCTGTCCAGTGCAAAGGCACAGGCGGCAAACTTTCCTTTTTGTACTATCGACGCCCAAATGGGTCAGGTGTCCGTGCCTGACGAGCGACTGACCAAACTTGCCGAAATCGTTCATCCGGGACGCATCGTACCCGCCGTATGCGACATTGTCGATATTGCCGGACTGGTGAAAGGCGCCAGCAAAGGTGAAGGACTGGGCAACCAGTTTCTGGGCAACATCCGCGAGTGCGACGCCATTATCCATGTGCTGCGTTGCTTCGACAACGGCAACATCGTACACGTGGACGGAAGCGTAGATCCGGTGCGCGACAAGGAAATCATCGATACCGAACTCCAGCTCAAGGACCTCGATACGGTAGAAAACCGCATCAAGCGTGTAGAGAAGATAGCCAAAGTTGGCGGAGATAAAATGGCGAAAGTAGAGTACGAACTCCTGCTCCGCTACAAAGACGCATTGGAACAGGGACAGAGCGCCCGCACCGTAATACCTCAGAACGATGACGAGGAGCAATGCGCCAAACAGATGTTCCTGCTCACCACGAAACCGGTACTCTACGTCTGCAACGTAGACGACACCAGCGCCGCCACCGGCAACCAATACGTAGAGCAGGTGCGCGAGGCCATCAAAGACGAAGATGCCCAGCTCATCATCATCTCCGCACAGACCGAAGCCGACATCGCCGAATTGGAAACTTACGAAGAAAAGCAGATGTTCCTCGAAGACCTCGGCCTGAAAGAAAGCGGTTGCAACCGGTTGATTAAAGCTATCTACAGCCTGCTGAACCTCGAAACCTTCATCACCGCCGGCGAAATGGAAGTAAAGGCATGGACCTACCGCAAAGGCTGGAAAGCCCCGCAATGCGCCGGTGTTATCCACACCGACTTCGAGAAAGGATTTATCCGTGCAGAAGTCATCAAGTACGAAGACTACATCAAGTATGGCAGTGAAGCCGCCGTGCGCGAAGCCGGAAAACTGGGCGTGGAAGGCAAGGAATACGTGGTGCAGGACGGAGACATCATGCACTTCCGCTTCAACGTATAAAAATAACAGGAAGAGGGTATGTCGAAATGAATGACAAACTATATGTTTTGGGCAGGGCCAATGATGTAGCAATCAAAAATTTCGACATCCTCAATCATAAAGCTGAATTCGGCATTTCGAGACAATTCAATAATCATCCTTTTTACTCCTAAAATTTATGGAACAGCAAGGAGAAATAGTACTTTATCAGCCAGAAACAACCTTCAAGCTCGAAGTGCGATTAGAAAACGAAACAGTTTGGCTCACGCAAGCACAAATTGCAGAATTATTCGGTACCGGCAGACAAGCCATTACCAAACATCTGAAAAATATCTTCAACAGCAATGAATTGGAAGAAAATTCAGTATGTTCCATTTTGGAACTAACTGCTGCGGACGGCAAAACCTATAAAACCAAGATATATAATCTTGATGCGATTTTATCCGTAGGATATCGTGTCAATAGTAAAAATGCAACCTCTTTCAGATGTTGGGCAAACAAAATATTAAAAGAATACCTGCTGAGAGGATATTCGATTAATAAACGGCTAAACAACATCGAGCAAAGAATAAACAATGATTTACCGAAACACGAACAACGTATCGGGCAAATAGAAGAAAAAATAGATTTCTTTGTCCGTACCGCCCTTCCACCCGTAGAAGGTATCTTTTTTGAAGGACAAATCTTCGATGCCTATGTTTTCGCCTCTAATCTGATAAAATCAGCCCAAAAGACAATTGTTCTCATTGACAATTATATTGATGAAAATACCCTTATGATGCTTAGTAAGAGAAATGAAAAAGTGGAAGCTACTGTATATACAGCCAAACTCACCAAACAGTTGCAATTGGACCTGCAACGACACAATGCTGAATATCCGGCAATAGCCATCCATGAATACAAGCAGTCTCATGACCGTTTCCTCATCATAGACTCCGAAGTTTTCCACATAGGGGCTTCCTTGAAAGATCTTGGAAAAAAATGGTTTGCTTTTTCAAAACTGCATTTCTCCCCGCAAGAGCTGATTGAGAGGATGCTGACAGAAATACAGAAATAATTAATCTTCTAAAGATACGCTACAAATGAAAAATAACAACCTGAAGTATCTCATTGCAGGAACCGGCGGCGTAGGCGGTTCAATAGCCGCATTTCTCGCTCTCGCTGGAAAGGACGTCACCTGTATTGCCCGTAGCGGACATCTTGCCGCCTTACGTGAAAACGGATTGAAGTTACATTCCGATTTAAAAGGCGAGCATACATTGGCCGTTCCGGCTTATACGGCAGAGGAATATGCCGCCCTCGCCTCTTCGGCGGACGCTTACAAGGCAGACGTTATTTTCGTATGCGTCAAAGGCTATTCCGTAGACTCCATTACGGAATTAATCAGGCACGCCGCACACAAGGACACGGTAGTAATCCCCATCCTGAACGTCTATGGCACAGGTCCGCGCATCCAGCGGCTGGTTCCCGGCGTCACGGTACTGGACGGCTGCATCTACATCGTAGGATTCGTATCCGGCAAAGGCGAAATCACGCAAATGGGCAAGATATTCCGGTTGGTTTACGGGGCACACAAAGACACCATTGTTTCCCGTGAAACATTGGCAGCCATACAGCGGGATTTGCAGGAAAGCGGCATCAAGGCCGACATATCTCCCGACATCAACCGCGACACCTTTGTCAAATGGTCTTTCATCTCGGCCATGGCCGTTACCGGAGCTTACTACGACGTGCCTATGGGCGAAGTGCAGAAGCCCGGCAAAGTACGCGACACCTTCATCGGGCTTTCGCAGGAAAGCGCGGCCTTGGGACGGAAACTGGGCATCGGGTTTGAGGAAGATATCGTAGCGTACAACCTCAAGGTAATCGACAAGCTTGCCCCCGAAAGCACCGCTTCCATGCAAAAAGATATGGCGCGCGGCCACCAAAGCGAAGTGCAGGGATTGCTTTTCGACATGATTGCGGCAGCCGAAGAACAGAATATCGACATCCCTACATACAGAATGGTAGCGGAGAAATTCAAATAATTTTATACCTTTGCCTCACCATCTTATACAGTTTCGTCTTCCGGAGCGTAGCGCAGAACCTCTTCCGTGCAATACATACATAAAAAGAGCAGATTCTGCGCTACGCTCCAAAGGACGAAAACAAAGATATAAACTAACTTAAATTGCTTATGAATATGCTGACTCTCCTCTCTATCAACTGGAATCCCAACCCGGAACTGTTCAACCTTTTCGGCAGCCTTCCAATCCGGTATTACGGCCTGTTATGGGTGGTAGGTATCGCTCTTGCCTACGTAATAGTACACCGCCAGTACCACGACCGGAAAATCGACGAAAAGACATTCGAACCGCTGTTCTTCTACTGCTTCTTCGGCATCCTGGTAGGAGCGAGACTGGGGCACTGTCTGTTCTACCAGCCGGATTATTACCTGAATCACTTCTGGGAAATGATACTTCCCGTGAAGTTCCTGCCGGACGGCGGCTGGAAGTTTACCGGCTACGAAGGGCTTGCCAGTCACGGCGGTACGCTAGGACTGATTATCGCCCTCTGGATGTACTGCCGCAAAACCAAGATGCACTATATGGATGTGCTGGACATGATAGCCGTAGCCACACCTGTCACCGCCTGTTGCATCCGCCTTGCCAACCTGATGAACTCCGAGATTATCGGCAAGCCGGCCGATGTGCCCTGGGCTTTCGTCTTTGAACGGGTGGATATGCTGCCCCGCCATCCGGCACAGCTCTACGAAGCAATCGCCTACTTCATCTTCTTCCTGGGCATGGTCTACCTGTACAGGCGCGGACAAAAGCAGCAGGAAAACAAGCTCAAAACGGACTTCAGCACCACCAAAGCCAAGTCCACCGCAGTGCAAACCGGCGCTACCCTACCCTACCACCGCGGTTTCTTCTTCGGCCTCTGCCTGACTGAAATATTCGTATTCCGCTTCTTCATCGAGTTCCTGAAAGAGGATCAGGTGGATTTTGAAAGCGCAATGACGCTAAATATGGGGCAATGGCTCAGCATTCCGTTCATACTTATCGGAGTGTACTTCATGTGTTTCCACGGCAAGAAAACGACAGGAAAATAAGAACTCCGCAACAATAAAAAAATATCAAGGCATGAAACCGACAGTTCCACCTAAGGAAACTGAAAGTTCCATGCCTTGATACTTCGGGATATTCAGTAAATGTCCCTAAAAAATAAGATGGCATATGAAGATGATAGGACATGACCACTTCATATGCCATTCTTATTGCCATTTTTCGGTGCTTTCTCACATAATTCTATCCGACAGGACATGACGTTCCGGAAGAAGTCTGA
>OAVO01001166.1_pt1 | contig 12208 bp, 10 predicted proteins | sample 1501411 | NCBI WGS metagenome assembly OAVO01 (sample SAMEA2580081, study PRJEB22360) | human gut metagenome | biome: human gut; feature: human-associated habitat; material: faeces | place: Denmark | collected 2008/2010 | reverse complement strand
TATTTCACCCTACAAAGGACAGCCACAAAACAGCCTGCCACTAGTACCCTCGAACTGACCGACAAACTGGAAGCCTCTCTGAAAGACCTCCAAAAGAACCTGCCTGCCGACGTGAAAGTGTCTACTGATATTTTCCGCCAAAGCCGTTTCATCGAAAGTTCGATCGGCAACGTGAAGAAGTCGCTTTTTGAAGGCGGTATTTTCGTGGTGATCGTCCTGTTCCTGTTCCTGACAAATGTACGTACAACGGTGATCTCGCTGGTGACACTGCCTATCTCACTGCTCGTCTCCATTCTTACGCTGCACTATATGGGATTGACTATCAACACAATGAGTCTCGGTGGTATGGCCATTGCTATCGGTTCACTGGTGGACGACGCGATCGTGGACGTCGAAAACGTGTACAAGCGCCTGCGGGAGAACCGGCAGAAACCGGAGGCCGAACGGCTCAGTACACTGGAGGTGGTATTCAACGCCTCGAAGGAAGTTCGTATGCCTATCCTTAATTCGACGTTGATTATTGTAGTCAGTTTTGTCCCCCTGTTCTTCCTGAGCGGAATGGAAGGAAGAATGTTGGTCCCGCTGGGCATTGCGTTTATCGTGGCGTTGTTCGCTTCGACGGTTGTTGCGCTGACGCTGACCCCGGTACTTTGCTCGTATCTGCTGGGCAGTAACAAGACGAACAAGGAACTGAAAGAATCATTCGTAGCCCGTTGGATGAAAGGGATTTACGGGAAGGCACTGACTTGGGTACTGGCCCACAAACGGGTGACTTTGGGAAGTACAATCGGACTGTTTGTGGTCGCTCTCGGTGTGTTCTTCACTCTCGGACGCAGCTTCCTGCCTTCTTTCAATGAGGGCTCGTTCACAATCAACATCAGTTCGCTGCCGGGCATTTCGTTGGAAGAAAGCAACAAAATGGGACATCGTGCCGAGGAACTGCTGCTGACAATTCCAGAGATACAGACGGTAGCCCGCAAGACGGGACGTGCCGAACTGGACGAGCACGCGCTTGGCGTGAACGTCTCGGAAATCGAAGCTCCGTTCGAGCTGAAAGACCGTCCGCGCAACGAGCTCGTTGCCGAAGTGCGCGAGAAACTAGGAACGATCACCGGTGCAAATATAGAAATCGGTCAGCCTATCAGCCACCGAATCGATGCCATGTTGTCCGGTACAAAGGCAAACATCGCCATCAAACTTTTCGGCGATGACTTGAACAAGATGTTCTCACTCGGCAACCGGATAAAGGACGCTATCGGAGATATACCGGGCATTGCCGACCTCAACGTGGAGCAGCAGATCGAGCGTCCGCAATTGAAGATTCAACCGAAACGGGAGATGCTTGCCAAGTTCGGGATTACCTTGCCGGAATTCTCGGAATATGTCAACGTTGCCCTTGCAGGAAAAGTGATCTCGCAGGTTTATGAACAGGGAAAGAGCTTCGATCTCATCGTAAAAGTGAAGGATGACGCACGGGACGAAATGGAGAAAATCCGCAACTTAATGGTAGACACCAACGACGGCCGCAAAGTGCCTCTGAACTACGTGGCGGAAGTGGTTTCGGCCATGGGACCGAACACGATCAACCGCGAAAACGTGAAGCGCAAAATCGTGATTTCCGCCAACGTGGCGGACCGTGACCTCCGAAGTGTGGTAAACGACATCCAAAAGCGTATCGATACGTCTATACAGCTCCCCGAAGGCTATCACATCGAATACGGCGGACAGTTTGAAAGCGAACAAGCCGCCAGCCGGACATTGGCGCTGACGTCATTCATCAGCATTGTTGTCATCTTCCTGCTGCTTTACAACGAGTTCCGCAGCGTGAAGGAATCCGGCGTTATCTTGTTGAACCTGCCGCTTGCACTGATCGGCGGTGTTTTCGCACTGGTCATCACGACGGGTGAGGTCAGCATTCCGGCAATTATCGGGTTTATCTCCCTGTTCGGCATTGCGACCAGAAACGGTATGTTGCTTATCAGCCACTATAACCACCTCCAAAAAGAGGAAGGACTGAACGTATACGACAGTGTCATGCAAGGCTCGCTCGACCGTCTGAACCCGATTCTTATGACAGCGCTTTCGTCGGCACTGGCACTGATCCCGCTGGCGCTCGGCGGCGACTTGCCCGGAAACGAAATTCAAAGTCCAATGGCCAAAGTTATCTTGGGCGGACTTTTAACCTCTACGTTCCTGAACGGTTTCATCGTTCCGATTGTTTACCTGATGATGCACCGCCGGCCTACCGACGCTGCACCGGAGCAAGAATCCCTCGCGACACCCTGCTAATCATCAGCCAGACGTAATAGAAGAAACAAATAAAAGAAAAAGTATGAAACGGATTATCATTATAAGTTCTTTTGCTGCCACTGCACTCTTCACCCTGACGGGGGGTGTGCAGGCACAGAACAGCATAGAACAGGTATTAAAAAATATAGAAACGAACAACAAGGAGTTGCAGGCGAACGCCCAACTGATTACCTCGCAGAAACTGGAATCCAAAACGGACAACAACCTGCCCGATCCTACCTTGTCCTACGCTCACCTCTGGGGAGCAAAGGACAAAAACGAAACAATCGGCGAACTCGTCGTTTCGCAGAGTTTCGACTTCCCCAGCCTGTATGCCACGCGCAATAAACTGAACCGGTTGAAGGCAGGGGCTTACGACAGCCAGGCGGACGTATTCCGTCAGGACAAACTGTTGCAGGCGAAAGAAGTCTGTCTGGACATTATCATGCTCCGCCAGCAGAAACAAATTCTCGAAGAACGGCTCCGCAACGCGGAAGTACTCGCTGAAATGTATGCCAAACGTCTCCAAACCGGAGACGCCAACGCCCTTGAGACGAACAAAATCAATCTGGAATTACTGAACGTCCGCACAGAAGCCTCACTCAACGAAACGGCGCTCCGCAACAAAATGCAGGAACTGAATACGCTGAACGGCAATATCCCGGTGGTCTTTGAAGAAAGCCGGTATCCCCTCACTCCTTTTCCCTCCGATTACCAAATCTTGAAATCGGAAGTGCTCTCTGCCGACCGTACCCTCATGGCGCTCGGCAACGAAAGCCTCGTTGCCCGGAAACAAATAGCGGTCAACAAATCGCAGTGGTTGCCGAAACTGGAACTGGGATATCGCCGGAACACAGAAACGGGCACACCTTTCAACGGGGTAGTAGTCGGCTTCTCTTTCCCTCTTTTCGAAAACCGGAACAAGGTGAAGATTGCGAAAGCACAAGCTTTGAACATCGACCTGCAAAAAGAAAATGCCACGTTGCAAGTTGAATCCGAATTGTCACAGCTCTATCGTGAAGCCAAAGCACTGCATAACTCCATGGAAGAATATAAAAAGACGTTCCGGTCGCAACAGGACTTGGCATTGCTGAAACAGGCACTCACCGGAGGACAAATCAGCATGATAGAGTATTTCGTAGAAGTATCCGTCATCTACCAGAGCCACCAGAACTATCTGCAACTCGAAAACCAATATCAGAAAGCAATGGCACGGATTTACAAAAGTAAGTTGTAGGCCTTATCCGGCCTTTACAACACGCGGATCTTTTCCGGCAAATACCCGCTACGGATACGCCATTCCTGCGGATAAAGATTATTAGCCCGGTTGCCGATATTCTTCACAAAACCCAGAGGAATATTTCGATAAGTGAGCAAAACATACCCGCGAGGGGCTGTCGCCGGCAAAGTGACAGCCTCTTTCCGCAAATAAGCGATTGCTTGTTCATAACTCACCGCCTCGGTTGCAAAAACATCCTGCCGCAGAAGAAGGGCACTCATGGCCAAGGCATGGGCGGGAATCAGATCTTTTCCTTTCACCTCGCCAACCGAAACGCCTGCCTGCACCACCCGCAAATGTTGTTTCATGGCAGCCAGTTCGGCTACGCATTGCTGAGGAAACGCATGTATTTCAGCACCTTCTGCCGACAAGACGTACTTTCCGGCACACTCATCATTCAGCCATTTTCCGGCCGTTGCCATGTTTTCCTTGGAGACAGGCGAAGAAGAGGCTCCCCCACCTTTCTTACCTTTTTTTCCGGCGGATTTTCCTTTCGGAAACGAATAATAATCGGCATAACTGTTCTCCCCTGCCGTTTCCGGTTTGCGGAGTACGGACAAGAAAAAGCCTTCACCCTTCGTCTTATGCGGGAAAAAGTGATATACGGAAGCCGATTCGCCGCACAGCAGATTTCCTATGATATTCCACTCTTCCCGAATATCTACCGCCAACGATTCCGCCCCAAATTCCTGCTGAATCCAACGGACATTTTCTTCGTCCTCTTTCGTGTTATATGTACAGGTACTGTATATAAGAATGCCTCCGGGCTTCAGACTCGGCCAAACGTCCGCAATAATCCTCCGTTGCCGTTGCCAGCAAATTTCCACATTCTCCGGACTCCATTCTTCAACGGCCACCGGATCTTTACGGAACATCCCTTCGCCGGAGCAAGGCACATCTGTCAGAATAACGTCAAAGAAAGAAGGCAAAGCCGAAAAATCAGCCGGGTCGTTATTCGTAACCACCACATCCGGATGTCCCCATTTCGTCAGGTTCTCCGCCAAAATCTGCGACCGGTTCCGGATTACCTCGTTGGCAACCAGCAAACTACCTTCGGGCAACACACTACGAGCATGGGTCGATTTCCCTCCCGGAGCGGCACAAAGGTCGAGCATCACCACCGGCTTCGTGACATGCTGCCGGAGCACCTGTTCCACGAACATCGAAGAAGCCTCCTGCACATAATAACACCCTGCATGAAACAACGGGTCGAATGTAAAAGTGAGCCGTTCGTCGAGGTAGATTCCCTCCGAAGACCAGGGAGGTTGAACCGATAGAGCATTTTCCACTTTCAGCCGATGAACTTTCAACCGATTCAGTCTAATGCTCACAGGAGGTTCCTGCTGCAAGGCGGAAACCAGTTTTTCGTATTCTTCGACGCCCAACAAAGCGCGGGTATATTCTGTAAAAGAAGCGGGTAAATTCATTTTCATTTATTAATTTGCGCAAATATCAAAAATATTTCGTCTCTTTGCAACTTTCTCGGATACTAACTGCGTCTAACAGACAAAGAAACAAATTAAAAAATAACAAATATGAAACAAATTCTAATAGCATTATTGCTCGCATTCACCACTTCGACAGTAATTAATGCACAAAAACAGAGTAGCATTGAGAAGGATTCTACCGAAAATGTGAAAGTGACCCTTTCGAAAAAGACAGACACCAAGGCGGATGAATCCAACACAACAGTGACGGTGATCGGCGTAGATACAACGGACATGGATACGACGGCGGGCAAGGATGACAACGACCTTCCCTTCGGCAACCTCAGCGACACGATCAGCGGAGGGATCCTGATCTCTATTATCGCAATCGTCGCCGTCTTCGGACTGCCCGTATTTATCTTGTTTGTAATCTTTTTCTTCCGCTACAAGAACCGGAAAGCCCGTTACCGCCTTGCCGAACAGGCCATTGCAGCCGGACAACCGCTGCCGGAAAACTTTATCCGCGAAAACCGGCCGGCCGACCAACGCTCACAAGGCATCAAAAACACCTTTACAGGGATCGGACTTTTCATCTTCCTCTGGGCGATCACCGGAGAGTTCGGAATCGGAGCAATCGGACTGCTTATCATGTTTATGGGCATCGGCCAATGGATAATAGGCAGCAAACAACAGAAAACAGATGATGTTGATCCTTTCCGGATGAACGTTTCCCGGAAAAGAGACATCGACACAGCCGCCCCTTCGGCAACGCAGCAGGAAGAAAGAAACGGAGAAAAGATCGACGAAAATAAATGAGCCAACTCAACGATATATCGCTAGTCGCACAGGTCGTAGTGTTCAAAAACACTAGGGCCTTCGACCAGTTAGTGAAGAAATACCAGTCGCCCGTGCGGCGGTTCTTTCTCAACCTGACTTGCGGCGACAGCGAATTGAGTGACGATTTGGCGCAGGATACATTCATCAAGGCATATACCAATCTCTCTTCTTTCCACAACCTGTCGAGTTTCTCAACGTGGCTCTACCGCATTGCCTATAATGTTTTTTATGATTATATTCGCAGCCGGAAAGAAATGGCCGGCTTGGACACAACGGAAATAGATGCCATTAACAGTACCGAACAAGAAAACGTCGGGCAGAAAATGGATGTCTACCAGTCGCTCAAAACGCTAAAAGACGTGGAACGAACCTGCATCACCTTGTTTTATATGGAAGATTTAAGCATTGACAAGATCGCAGGTATTACCGGAATACCGGCAGGAACGGTGAAAAGCCACCTGTCGCGTGGAAAAGATAAATTAGCAACGTACTTAAAACAAAATGGTTATGACAGAAATAGACAATGATAAACTCTTGCGCGACTTCTTTACCGAAAACAGGCAGGAGATAGCGGACAGGGGATTCAGCCGCCGTGTCATGCACCACCTACCCGACCGCAGCAATCGGCTGGCACGCATTTGGAACGCCTTCGTTATGGCTGTGGGAGCCGTACTTTTCGTCTCCTTAGGTGGACCGGAAGCTGCATGGGGAACGATTCGGGAGGTATTCATCGGCATGATTAATCATGGAACAACAAGTCTCGACCCGAAATCAATTATTATCGCAAGTGTAGTGTTACTGTTTATGGCTGCGAGAAAAGTAGCTTCATTGGCATAGGCGGTACGGAAATGTTAAGATGATACTATCGACTGTTTAATCAGTCCCCATTATTTTCCTCTTAATTTTTCCCTTACTAATAAAGCTATCCGAGTGTTAAACAATAATAAATCTACCCTTTGTCCCCGATTAGCCCAAACATAGATGTTGTATCTTTGTTGCTCTGTAAACTAAAATAGAGAGAAAAGTTTTGAAATTACGTATATTCATTTTATTCCTGTTCCTGCCTTTATTGCGTGCCCAGGCAAGCGTCATCGACAGTTTGATGACCCACCCCCGGGATTCTATCGGACTCACGAGTGATTCCCTTGTACTGCATTTTTTAGAGGAATCGGGTATACCTATCTCCGATAATAATAAAGTGAAACTGCTGAAAAGCGGGCGGGAAAAGTTTATCGACTTGTTTGAAGCAATCCGTCAGGCCAAGCACCACGTGCATCTGGAATATTTCAACTTCCGAAACGACTCTATCGCCAACGCCTTATTCGCCCTTCTCGCCGAAAAAGTAAAAGAAGGTGTCGAAGTGCGGGCAATGTTCGACGCTTTCGGCAACTGGTCGAACAACCAGCCGCTCAAAAAAAGACACCTCAAGAAAATCCGTGAACAAGGGATTGAAATCGTCAAGTTCGACCCGTTCACTTTCCCTTATATCAACCACGCCGCCCACCGCGACCACCGGAAGATTGTCGTAATCGACGGAGAAATAGCTTATACCGGCGGCATGAACATCGCCGACTATTACATCAATGGACTACCCAAAATCGGTACATGGCGCGATATGCACATGCGCATTGAAGGCGATGCGGTGAACGATTTACAGGAGATTTTCCTTACAATCTGGAACAAGGAAACCAAGCAGAACATCGGTGGGGAAATTTATTTCCCCCAACATGAAGACAGTACAAATATCGTTGTCGCTATCGTAGACCGTACTCCGAAGAAAAACAGCCGTATGCTAAGCCATGCATACGCCATGTCGATCTACTCGGCACAAAAAAACGTACATATCGTCAATCCTTATTTCGTGCCGACTTCTTCTATCAAAAAAGCGCTCAACCGGACAATCGACCGGGGAGTGAACGTAACAATTATGGTTTCGTCCGCCTCCGACATCCCTTTTACGCCGGATGCCGCACTTTACAAGTTGCATAAGTTGATGAAACGGGGGGCAACAGTTTATATGTACAACGGAGGATTCCACCATTCTAAAATAATGATGATCGACGACTTGTTCTGCACCGTCGGCACCGCCAACCTGAACAGCCGCAGCCTCCGTTACGACTACGAGACGAACGCTTTCATCTTCGACAAGAAGACAACGGCGGAACTGAACACCATGTTCCGCAACGACATCGAGCACTGCACACAGTTGACACCGGAATTTTGGAAAAAGCGCTCGCCATGGAAGAAGTTCGTCGGCTGGTTTGCTAATTTATTCACGCCATTTTTGTAATTTTGCACAAAGAGGATGACTAAAAAGCCAATAGTATCCCAAACTCTCCTCCTTCCCGAAAGAGGGGATTGGAGAGGATACCGACTTTTAAGCACAGCCTTGCAAATGCATTAACGCTTTGATAATTTACTCATTATGAAACAATATCTCGATTTACTGAACCGTGTGTTGACTGAAGGCACGGAGAAAAGCGACCGCACCGGTACCGGAACGATCAGCGTGTTCGGTCACCAAATGCGCTTCAACCTCGACGACGGCTTTCCCTGTCTCACCACCAAGAAATTACATCTGAAATCAATCATATATGAATTGCTGTGGTTCCTCCAAGGAGACACGAACGTGAAATACCTGCAAGAACACGGTGTCCGCATCTGGAACGAATGGGCGGACGAAAACGGTGATCTGGGACATATCTACGGCTACCAATGGCGTTCGTGGCCCGACTACAACGGCGGATTCATCGACCAGATCAGCGAAGCGATAGAGACGATCAAACAAAATCCGGACTCACGCCGGATTATTGTCAGCGCATGGAATGTAGCGGATTTGAATAACATGAACCTCCCTCCCTGTCATGCGTTTTTCCAGTTCTACGTAGCGGACGGACGACTGAGCCTCCAACTTTACCAACGCAGCGCCGACATTTTCCTCGGCGTGCCTTTCAACATTGCTTCATACGCACTGTTGCTGCAAATGGTAGCGCAGGTGACGGGATTGAAGGCCGGAGACTTCGTTCATACATTCGGTGACGCACATATCTATCTGAATCATCTGGAACAGGTAAAACTGCAACTGTCCCGCGAACCGCGTCCGTTGCCGCAGATGAAAATCAACCCGGATGTGAAAAGTATCTTCGATTTCAAATTCGAGGATTTCGAACTGGTGAATTATGACCCGCATCCGCACATCGCAGGTGTAGTAGCAGTCTGACCCCGGCACGATGCAGACGGAAGAATATCAAACGAACTTAATCTGTATGAGTAAAATATCTATTATAGCGGCCGTAGACCGCCGCATGGCTATCGGATTCGAGAACAAACTCCTTTTCTGGTTGCCCAACGACTTGAAACGTTTCAAAGCACTGACCACGGGAAATACGATTGTTATGGGAAGAAAAACTTTCGAATCACTCCCCAAAGGTGCCCTGCCCAACCGCAGGAATGTCGTTCTGTCTTCAAATCCGGCTGCGGAATGTCCGGGAGCGGAAGTATTCCCTTCACTCGAAGCGGCTCTGCAAAGTTGCAAGGAGGATGAACACGTATATATCATCGGCGGCGCAAGTGTCTACCAACAGGCGCTTCCCTTTGCCGACGAACTTTGCCTGACGGAAATAGACAGCACCGCACCGGAGGCTGACGCCTTTTTCCCCGAAGTCTCGCCCGCCGTATGGCACGAAAAAAACAGAGAAGCTCATCCTGCGGATGAGAAACATCTCTGCTCGTATGCATTTGTTGATTACGTAAAAGCGTAAAAAACAACTATTACAACTTATTAATCTTCGTCTTCTACGTCGACCATGATCGGCATCTGCCGTTTAATGGCTTCGTGGAAGGAGATTAGCGTTTCGGTACGCGCCAACCCCAACGGTTGCAGCTTATCGTGGATAATGCTCAGCAAATGGTGGTTGTTCTTAGCATAAATCTTGATAAACATATCATATTTTCCGGTGGTGAAATGACATTCTACCACTTCCGGAATCGCTTCCAAGGCTTTTGTCACCGAATCAAAGGACTCGGGGTCCTTCAGATAAATGCCGATATAAGCGCAAGTCTCATATCCTATCTTTTCAGGGTCGATCACATATTCCGAACCCTTTAATATACCGAGATTAGTCAGCTTCTGAATGCGCTGATGAATGGCCGCGCCGGAAACGTTACAAGCTCTCGCTACTTCCAGAAAAGGAATACGCGCATTGCCGGCTATTAACTTCAGAATCTGCTCATCTAAACTATCTAATTGATGATGTCCCATTTTTGAATCAAATTGTTTTAATCGACGAATCTTTTATGCAAAGTTAGCGATTTTCCGGCAACAAATACTATAATTTATTACTTTTATTTGCAGAAAGCGGATAAGTCAACAATAGTTTGTACCTTTGTGGAAAACATAAATATACTATTTATATGAAACAATTTTGCTGTACACTGCTTTTTTTCCTTGCCACTCTGACAAGCTACGCGCAAAATTTTGCGGACTTTTTTCAAGATAAAACACTACGAGTGGATTACATTTTCACCGGAGACGCCAACCGTCAGGCGATCTATCTGGACGAACTCTCACAACTGCCTTCCTGGGCCGGACGACAACACCATTTATCCGAACTTCCCCTGGCGGGAAACGGGCAAATTATCGTGAAAGACGTTGCCACCGGACAATGTATTTATAAAACATCCTTTTCTTCACTGTTTCAGGAATGGCTGTCGACCGATGAAGCCCGGACAACCGCCAAAGGATTCGAAAATACGTTTCTCCTGCCTTTTCCCAAGAAAACGGTAGAAGTAGAAATTACGTTATATTCGCCCCGTAAGGATGTTATGGCAAACTTCAAACATATTGTATCGCCCGAGGATATTTTAATCCACAAACGCGGCACATCGCACGTCACCCCGCATCGTTATATGTTGCAAAGCGGCAGCGAGAAAGACTGCATTGATGTCGCCATTCTCGCCGAAGGATATACGGAAAAGGAAATGGATGTTTTCTATCAGGATGCGCAACGTACCTGCGAAAGCTTGTTCTCACACGAACCGTTCCGGTCGATGAAACAGAAATTCAATACCGTCGCCGTAGCCAGCCCGTCTACCGACAGCGGCGTAAGTGTCCCCCGTGCAGACCAATGGAAGCAAACTGCCGTCCACTCACATTTCGACACGTTCTATTCCGAACGTTATCTGACTACCAGCCGGGTGAAATCGATCCACAATGCGCTGGCGGGAATCCCCTATGAGCATATTATTATCCTCGCCAACACGGATGTATACGGCGGAGGAGGAATCTACAATTCCTACACGCTGACCACTGCGCATCATCCCATGTTCAAACCGGTGGTCGTCCATGAGTTCGGACACAGTTTCGGTGGACTCGCGGACGAGTATTTTTACGAGGATGATACGATGACCGACACTTATCCGCTGGATGTGGAACCGTGGGAACAGAATATCACAACACGGGTGAACTTCGCCTCCAAATGGGAAGATATGCTCCCTCCACACATACCGGTACCTACTCCGGTTGCCCAACAAAAGAATTACCCGGTAGGCGTGTATGAAGGAGGTGGTTATTCATTCAAAGGTATTTATCGCCCGGCGTACAACTGCCGCATGAAAACCAATGAGCATCCCGAATTTTGCCCGGTCTGCCAACGCGCAATCCGCCGGATTATCGAATTTTATGTGCCATAAAGAAATAACGTTTGTCAAACTTAAAAACCCAAGCCTTTATGATTAAGCTTCAACCGATCAGCACATCGGATTTACAACATTACAAGTTTATGGAAGAACTCCTCGTTGATGCATTTCCACCGGAAGAATACCGTCAATTGGAAGAGTTACGCGAGTATACCGACCGGACGGGCAACTTTCATAATAATATCATCTTTGATGATGACCTGCCTATTGGGTTCATCACATACTGGGATTTCGACCGCTTCTACTATGTAGAACACTTCGCCACCAATCCCGCCCTGCGCAACGGCGGATACGGGAAACGGACGTTGGAATACTTGTGCAACCACCTGCAATTGCCTATCGTACTGGAAGTAGAACGCCCCGTAGAGGAAATGGCAAAACGCCGTATTTGTTTCTATGAGCGTCAAGGATTCACCTTGTGGAAAAATGACTATTATCAGCCGCCCTACAAGCCCGGAGATGATTTTCTTCCGATGTATTTAATGGTGTACGGTGACTTGAATCCGGAAAAGGATTACGAAGATATAAGACATAAGCTCCACACTGTTGTTTACGGGGTAAAGGAGTAAAATCAAAGCAAATCAAAGTAAAGTAAAACAAATCAAAGTAAAAATCAGTAAGACTCCGGTTAAGAGATTGACCGGAGTCGCTTTATAAATATATATTCTTCTTCAATTTT
>OAVO01001164.1_pt1 | contig 12237 bp, 10 predicted proteins | sample 1501411 | NCBI WGS metagenome assembly OAVO01 (sample SAMEA2580081, study PRJEB22360) | human gut metagenome | biome: human gut; feature: human-associated habitat; material: faeces | place: Denmark | collected 2008/2010 | reverse complement strand
AATGTAAAGAATTTTCGAGAATCGTATGTGTTTCACTGTTTAGTTATCAAGGTTGTCTGTCTTGCGACAGCTTGTTTACTTTATCACATCTCTTTTTCTTTGTCAAGAACTTTTTTCAAGTTTTTTTCAAAGTTTTTCGAACTCTTCCGGATTTCGGAACTGTTCTTCTGATCTGTGATTGTCGGCTCTGTTCAAGCGACTTGGTTACTTTAACATGTTTGTTTTAAGTTGTCAAGCACTTTTTGGAATTTCTTTTTTCTTTCAGAAATCTTTTTGAATTATTTTTATCTTACAAACAATTATTCCCGACAGCTCATCTAATATAACACCGAAAAGCCACAATGTCAACAGTTAATTCCATAATTTGACAATCTTTTTATTTTCATGCCATATATGCCATAAAACAGGACTCTCTTCACTGCAAAATACTACATCATCCCCTTTAGATATTCCAACAATATCTTCGTCACAACCGAGTTCATTGTTTTTACAAATGCCAACCCAATAATTCTGGATCTCCCCGGTTCAAGAGGTCTGCTCTCTACATCATTGGCAAACGCCTTCATAACCAGCTTCTGTGAGATCGTCACTCCCAGCCCATTTTTCACAAATGCCATAATAAGCGTATCATCACGAAAACTGTAAGAAGTCTTTGGCTCCTTCCCACATCTTTCCAATAAATGCAAAATATCATTATCACATCCCGGAGTCTCTATAATGAAAGGATACTCCAACAGTTCTTCCAGTCTCACACTTTTCTTTTCTGCAAGAGGATGATTTTTCTGCATCACAGCACAGAGAGGATCCTCACATAATGGATAAAACTTCAGATTATCTGCAACGATCGAAGACAGAAATCCGCAGTCCACCTGCCCATGTATGATCCAGTCTCTGATCTCATCATAATTTCCATCAAAGATCTGCACCTCAACCTGTGGATAATTTCTGTTAAAATAATGGATCACTTCCGGCATCCACATTGCAGTTACACTGGAAAAGCTTCCTATTCTGAGTTTTCCTTCTATTTTATGATTAATATTAAAAGCAGCCTGTCTAAGTTTATCTTTCTGATTTGTCATCTCCTGTATATAAGGCATCAGCATTCTTCCATTATCCGTCAGAGTTACACCCTTTTTAGCTCTTGCAAATAACTGTACTCCCAGTTCCTCCTCAAATCCGGCCATCATTTGACTGATTCCCGATTGTGTATAGTTTAGCGCCTCTGCTGCTTTCGAAAAACTTCCAGTCTCACATACCTTCAAAAAAATTTCATATCTGTCTCTGATTTCCTTCATTTACGCTCCTTACTTCTTGTCTGTTTTTATCCATTACTTTTTTTAATGTATACTAGCAAAAACATTCATTTTACTTATATGTTAACATATGTTATCGTACTTATGCAAACATAAATCATACAGGAGATTATCTATTATGGAAAGGAAATCAAATCATTTTTCAGGACAGCTCGGGTTTGTCCTTGCCGCAGCCGGCAGTGCTGTAGGAGTAGGCAATTTATGGAGATTCCCATATCTTGCAGCCAAAGATGGAGGCGGTCTGTTTTTAATCATTTATTTTATACTTGTACTTACATTTGGATTTACCCTGCTTACATCTGACATCGCAATCGGCCGCCGCACTCAGAAAAGTGCGATCGGTGCTTATGCTGAAATGAAGCCCAAGTGGAAATTCTTAGGCATTCTGACTTTTCTTGTACCTGTTCTTATTATGACTTATTACGCAGTGATCGGTGGATGGATCACCAAATATGCTGTAGTCTACCTGACAGGACAGGCAAAGGCTGCTGCAGCAGATGATTATTTTACTTCTTTTATCACATCCTCCACCTCACCTGTTATTTTTGCACTTATTTTCATGGGTGTAACTGCATTTATTGTATACAATGGTGTGCAGGATGGTATTGAAAAAGTATCCAAATGGATGATGCCAGTTCTTCTGGTACTCGTTGTCATCATCTCCATTTATTCCCTGACTCTGAAACATACAGATTCTTCCGGCCAGGTACATACCGGGATCCAGGGATTTCTTTATTACCTGACCCCAAATCTTGAGGGGCTTACTGTACAGCGATTTTTACAGATTTTACTGGATGCAATGAGTCAGCTGTTCTTCTCTCTCAGCGTGTCCATGGGAATCATGATCACCTACGGTTCTTATGTAAAACCTGATGTTGACTTAAACAAGGCTGTTAATCAGATTGAAATTTTTGACACAGGAGTGGCATTTCTTGCAGGTGCCATGATCATCCCTGCTGTATTCGTATTTTCCGGAACAGAAGGAATGGGAGCCGGTCCAAGCCTTATGTTTGTTTCTCTCCCAAAGGTCTTTGCAGCCATGGGAAAAGCAGGCATATTTGTAGGAATCCTCTTTTTCGTAACTGCTATTTTTGCAACACTGTCATCCTGCATCTCTGTGTTGGAATCCATCGTTGCAAACTGTATGGAAATCTTCCACACAGGCAGAAAAAAAACTGTTTCTGTTTTATCTGCAGTTTATCTTGCTGCTTCTGCGATCATTGCTTTGGGATACAGCATTTTCTATGTAGAAGTGGAACTGCCCAATGGCTCTACAGGACAGCTGCTTGATATTATGGATTACATCAGCAACAGTGTTATGATGCCATTTATCGCATTACTTTCCACCATCCTGATCGGATGGGTTATGACACCTGATTATGTCATTGATGAAATGGAACGAAACGGCAGCAGATTCCGCAGAAAAAAACTTTATCGAATCATGATCCGCTATGTTGCGCCGGTTATGATGTTTATCCTGTTTTTACAGTCAACAGGAGTTCTCTCATAAGCAAAAACTTAATATAACAAAAAAGGAATCTGTTTTCCTGGAAAAGTTTTGAAATAAACACCAGTAAAAACAGATTTCTTTTTTATTCAATCACTGACACTCATAAAAACAAATGAATTTATATGCCTGACCCCTGCAAAAATTCCTGCACTGCGCAAAGCGATCCCAGAATCTCTTCTGCGAGGGACTTCATCTCCTCCGTCACCTCCATCAGATCCGGCACCATGATCGGATGCATCCCTGCTGCATAAGCCGCCCTGATTCCATTATGAGAATCCTCAATCACATAACAATTCTCCGGTCTGGTTCCCAGTCGTCTGCAAGCCTCCAGAAAAATATCCGGTTCCGGCTTACTCCGTTCCACCATATCTCCCCCGATAATCTGATCAAAATATCCCAGCAGCCCGCCATCTGAAATCTCCGAACGCACCAGTGCCTCCCGGGTAGAACTGGCAAGCCCAATCTTAAATCCCCTCATCTTCAGATATTTCAAAAGCTCCTCAACCCCCGGCTTCTTTGCCAGTTTACCTCCGGAAGCATGACTGAAAAACACCTCTGCCATCTCCGCTTTATATTCCTCATACGGAAAATCTTCACCATAATGCTTCAGAAAAACCCCTTTACTTACAACACTATTTGTTCCCAGACACTCATGACATGCCACCTCAACTCCTGCGATTCCATGACGTTCTGCCACTTCTTTCCACGCTTGAAGCACAAGAATCTCCGAATCAAAAATCACTCCATCCATATCAAATATCACTGTATCAATTCCACTCGCCATAACTTTTGATCCTTTCCTCTTTCTCTCTATCAGCAGACTTTCTCAGGCAAAAATATCTTTGACGACAGTCTGATCGACTTATTCAAACCATATATAAGCCAGTAGTCTGACAATCTATTTTTTCATAATATAACCAATCGCATCACGAATCTGCGACACATAAACCAAGTTGATTCCTTCCACTTTTCCAACAGAAGACCTACACACTTCTGGCAGCACAACTGTTCCAAATCCCAGTTTTTTCGCCTCCTGCACACGCTGGCCTGCCATATTCACTGCGCGGATTTCACCACTCAGGCCAACCTCGCCAAACACCATCACATTATCAGGAATCACAATATCCTTCGCACTGGAAACAATCGCCAGACAGATCCCAAGGTCAATTGCCGGCTCTGTCATCTTCATTCCCCCTGCAATATTGACATAAGCATCCGATGCAGCCAGACGGAGTCCGACTTTCTTCTCAAGCACAGCCATAAGGAGATTCACTCTGTTAAAATCAGTTCCCACCGCTGTCCGCCTCGGAATCCCGAAATTACTCTGGCACACAAGTGCCTGAATTTCAACCAGAATCGGCCGGGTTCCTTCCATAGAACACGCCACAACAGAACCCGACGCATCCTCCGGTCTGCCATTCAGCATATATTCCGACGGATTCTTCACCTCCTCAAGACCTGTATTACACATTTCAAAAACGCCAATCTCATTCGTAGATCCAAAACGATTCTTCACCGCACGCAGGATACGATAAGAAGCATGCCGGTCGCCTTCAAAATAAAGCACCGTATCCACCATATGTTCCAGAACCCTCGGACCTGCCACATTTCCTTCTTTCGTCACATGACCTACAATAAAAATGGACACCCCCATCCCCTTTGCGATCTGCATAAGGATATTGGTAGATTCTCTCACCTGAGAGACACTTCCCGGTGCCGAACTTACATCTTCGTGAAACATAGTCTGAATGGAGTCGATCACAACCACATCCGGTTTTCTGCGCTCGATCACCTCACGTATCACTTCCAGGTTCGTCTCACATAAAAGCTGCATCTTATCCGTAAACTGCCCGATACGATTAGCTCTCAGCTTAATTTGTCTCAGAGATTCCTCACCTGAAATATAAAGAACCGAAACCTGCTTCTCTGCCAGATTCCTGCACACCTGTAAAAGCAGCGTTGATTTTCCGATTCCCGGATCTCCTCCCACTAAAACAAGGGAGCCGGGGACGATACCGCCGCCCAGCACCCTGTCAAGTTCACCAATCTGAGTTGTCTGCCGTTCATCTTCTGACAGGCTGATGTCTTTAAGGATCACCGGTTCCTGCCTTTTTTCTGATGATTTCATTGCTCCAGAAGAGGATGGCTTCTTTGTGGAAACTGTCTCTTCCACAAAGGTGTTCCAGGACTTGCATCCCGGGCACTGCCCCATCCATTTTGCGGATTCATATCCGCACTCCTGACAAAAATATACCGTCTTTTTATTTTTCAGCATTTTACAATCTTTACTTCTACTCTTGCAGCATTGCCAAGTTCCACGCTAAAGGAAAGTTTACCGCCCAGGTTTGTTTTCATCTTACCTGTGCTTGCCTGCTCAATAAATACTTCATATTCTGTATCCGGCTCCATCTCCACTGTGATCTGTGCATCTTCCGGTCCCTCTACATGGAAATCCATCTGAGCTTCACTCTGTGTAAGATTAAATACTGCTGTTCCCGGAACTGATTCGTAAACGAACATTCCGTTTCTCTCGAGCTTGGTAATCTCCTTAAAAGTTTTTACTTTATACATATCGCCCTGATGCTGATAGTCTGATAATTTAGACTTCTGTGCAAGCTCATAGTCACCAAAGCTGATTGCTCCATTCTCTTCTGTACGGATTAATTCTTTTACTACTGCCATTTCCTATGTCCTCCTAAGACTCTTTTGTTTGCCGCTCCACCGGTTCATCTGCCGATGCCGTACAGTTTTTCACTATCTCTGTACTTTTCCGACATTTTATGTGCTTATTATATAATACATTCACTTTTTTGACCAGTATCTCACTGATTTTTTTATACTAATTTCACAATTTCTGTGAATCATGTGAGTCCTCTGCTTTAATTGTAAATATCTGTCTGCTCAGAGATTTCTACTGTTTTTTCACTTCAAATGCAATCTCGTTTTTATGAAGTTTCACCTGTACACTATCTCCACGTTTTACTCTGCCTTCCAGAATCTCGTTTGCAAGCGCATCTTCTATCTTACTCTGAATTGCACGACGCAGCGGTCTGGCACCATATTTATTATCAGAACCTTTTTCTGCAATAAAATCTTTCACAGCATTTGTCACTGTAAGATGAATTTCCATCTGTTCTGCACATCGTTTCTCCAGTGTTTTAAGAAGCAATGTCACAATTTTCCGGATATCTTCTTTATTCAGCACATGGAACACCATGATATCGTCAATTCGGTTCAGGAACTCCGGTTTGAAAATCCGGCGCACTTCTTCCATCACACCGCCTTTCATTCGTTCATAGTCTTTCTTCTCATCATTATCAGACATGAATCCCAGACGTTTCGGTTCCATAATCGCCTGTGCCCCTGCGTTGGAAGTCATAATAATAATCGTCTGTTTGAAGTCGACTTTTCTTCCCTGTGCATCTGTAATATGACCGTCATCCAGCACCTGTAAAAGTATATTAAACACATCCGGATGTGCCTTCTCAATCTCATCAAAAAGCAATACACTGTACGGATTTCTGCGGACCTTCTCACTGAGCTGGCCGCCTTCTTCATATCCTACATATCCCGGAGGAGAACCGATCAGCTTGGAGACACTGTGTTTCTCCATATATTCGGACATATCTACACGAATCATCGCCTGTTCACTTCCAAAGACAGCTTCTGCCAGAGCCTTGGAAAGTTCTGTCTTACCAACACCTGTAGGTCCAAGGAAAAGGAAAGAACCAATGGGACGGTTCGGATCTTTAAGTCCTACTCTTCCCCGTTTCACTGCCTGCGCAACAGCTTTTACTGCCTCATTCTGTCCGATCACACGTTTATGAAGTTCTTTCTCCAGACGAGCAAGACGTTTGGTTTCTCCCTCTGTCAGTTTCTGAAGAGGAATCTTTGTCCAGTCAGAAATCGTCTCTGCAACAGCAGCTTCATCTACAACAAGTTTCTTCCTCTTATTTCTACGTTCAGTCTTAATGCGGATTTTCTCCATTTCGGCTTCCACTTCATTTTGGCGTACCTGTGCTTTTTTTGCGCGTTCAATATCTGCAGTCTTAACTGCCTGTTCTTTCTCCTCACGAAGTTCATTCAGTTCCAGTTCATATTGTTCCATTTCAGGTGCTGACTGATAACCCGCAAGCTGAACCTTTGATGCTGCTTCATCAATAATATCAATTGCCTTATCCGGAAGGAAACGGTCATTGATATATCTTTGTGACATTTTTACTGCGGCCTCAAGTGCCTCATCTTCAATCTTTACCCCATGATGTTTCTCATAATATGGACGCAGACCTTTAAGGATCTCAACAGTCTCCTCTGAAGATGGTTCTTCCACTGTCACAGGCTGGAATCTTCGTTCCAGTGCTGCGTCTTTTTCAATATATTTACGGTATTCCTCCAGAGTAGTCGCGCCGATAAGCTGAATCTCACCTCTGGAAAGAGAAGGTTTCAGGATATTAGAAGCATCCAGTGCTCCCTCCGCTCCACCTGCTCCGATGATGGTATGGATTTCATCAATGAACAGCAGAATTCCCTGATGTTCTTTTACTTCCTGGATCACATTCTTAATGCGTTCCTCAAATTCACCTCTGTATTTGCTTCCCGCAACCATGCCGGAAAGATCTAACACAACAAGACGCTTATCCTTCACTGTATCCGGAACCATTCCCATAACGATGCGCTGTGCAAGTCCCTCTACAATGGCAGTCTTACCTACTCCGGGTTCCCCTGTCAGACACGGATTATTCTTCGTACGTCTGCTCAGAATCTGAATCAGTCTGGTAATTTCTTTATCACGCCCTATCACAGGATCCAGTTTTCCCTCTGCTGCAAGCTGTGTCAGGTCACGACTGTACTGATCCAGCGTAGGGGTACTGGTCACTTTTTTGTTTCCCGCATTCCTTGCGTACTGAAATTCCTCTGCAATGGTATCATTGTCAAATCCCATAGCTGTCAGGATAGCCGCAAACAACTTCTGGATATTTACTCCCATTGTAAAAAGCAGTCTGGTTGCTACGCAGTCTGTCTCTTTCAGAAGCGAAAGCAACAGGTGCTCTGTTCCGCAAAGACATTCCATACTCTCAGCATCTTCCTCCGCCTGTTCAATGATCCTTCTTGCTCTCGGGCTGTACTGGGGATCTTTTGTTTCTGCTGCCGCAGTATTGCCCTGAACCGGTGTAACCAGGCTACTGATAAGTTCCCTGAGTTTTTCTTCTTCTACGTTAAATTCCTGCAGCACTTTTCCCGCAGTGCCTTCAGGTTCTTTCAAAAGACCTGCAAGAAGATGTTCTGTTCCGATATATCCATGTCCACAGGTTTTCGCAGTTGTCTTTGCCAATTTGAGGGCATTCTCTGCCTGTCTGGTAAATTGTCTCTCCATGTCCTCTCCTATCTGTTTTCATCATATTCGTCAAAAATCTCATCAATAAGCTGATGTACTTCCTCTCTGCTTACGCTCTTGCAACATCCTTTCGCAAGCGCCACCATGAGATTCTGTTTCAGTTCTTCCAATGCTTTCCGTTTATTTACATCAATAGAAATCACTGCACCACGTCTGCGGTCGATAGTGACAAATCCCTCCTGTCGCAACAGTGAATATGCTTTATTTACTGTATGCATATTTATCCCAACTGTATCTGCAAGCTGTCTCACTGATGGCAGTGTATCTCCCTCCTGCAGTCTTGACGTAGCAATCCCCATGATGATCTGATTGGTCAGCTGGATGTAAATGGCTTCATCACTGCTGAAATCTATTTCTATCATCATACGTTTTCTTCTCCTTTTTGTGTTACACATATCCTAGCACAAACCAACATTTTTTGCAACAGAAAGACGTATTGCTGTATTATTTTTCAAAACAAAAAGGGGTGTACTGCCATGTTCTCACACAGCATGCACACCCTTTATCTTCTTTCTGTCAACTGAATTTCATCTACATGACTTGATTATTTTAAGCCAATGATCTTATTGAGCTGTTCTCTGTTCAGAACAAGGTTAAAGCCTAATGGATTAACTGCATAAGCCATTGCCTTATCGATTAACAGCTCCGGAAGTTTTGCAAACGGTACTTTCGCAATACGCAGCTTCTGACCTTTTGTAAACTTCTCAAGTTCCATAACGTCTGTAAATACAGGCTGGAGAATTTCTTCTTTTTTATTTTTGAGATACGGAATATTGATCTTCTTAGGATCTTCAGGATCTACATTCATAGCAACCAGATATTCTGATTTCTTCAGGTTTACGATCAGTTCTTCCTCAAGCTCACGAAGATTTCCATGCTGATCCTTCTCTACCGGACGGCGGAGTTCCTGCATAAAGTAAATGCCGGAAAGCTCCAGTGTAGGATTCAGAAGCGGTCTCTTAGCCGGCTCAATCTTGCTCATATCTGCCTGTTTTGCAACATCCGGAAGATCAATCTCAATTTTATCTTCACCATCTACCCATACAACTGTATTTACGCCAATTGCATAGAAAGTTCCATATAATCTGGGATAATCCTTCTTGGTAAATTTCATACCCATAAGAAGAACCTTTTCTTCCAGCATTTTTTTGCCGAATTCTTTGATTCCTTCTTCTGTGGAAAAAATCCATGCCTGGTCATTATAAGTCTCTTCGTCACATTTCACATATGGCAGTTTGGTAGCCTGTGAGTATGCAACAAATACTGTCTCTCTGTTCTGTAATTCCTTGATTGCTTCTTCTTTGCTGATTCCCATTATTTTATCCTCTCTGTCTCATTTCTTTTATGATCTTTTTCATTTCCTTATCAACACGATAAGACTCTGTGATCTTCTGTAGTGATTTCTTATATGTAAATTCATCCAGTTTGTGACCGTCCTGCAAGTATGTCAGCATCTCATCCGGAAATGCCGCAAAATATACAGATACTGCCCACGCCACTGCCATCTTTGCATAATATCCCTGCTGAGTGATACTCTCCAGACGTCTGATACTCTCTTTCAAATATTCACGCTTCACAAAATGTCCCAGAAGCATGACTGCCGCAAATCTTGCTTCGTATTCTTTATTCGAAGTAAAATACGTTTCAATAAAATCCCAGTATTCTGTCTGGTATTTATCTGCATCTTTTAATGTACTGCAAAAGCAATCGCATACTGCCCAGTTATTAATGTCCGGCACAAATTTTGCCACATATGTTAAGCGTTCTTTGCATTCCATCTTTGCATAAGCACTCACCAATCCGCGAAGCATCGTTTCTTCATACCACTGGTCATCCGCCTGTTCAAACCATTCCTGCCAGTCCATACCAGAAAGCTGCTTTGCAAATTTTCGCAACACCGGAAGTCTAATTCCCATAACATTATCCACACCCGGCAGAAGATTGCTGTGAAAAACCCGATAACCGGTATCTTCATTCTCCTGCAGAAACTGGCGCACCATATGTGTCGTCACCTGAATCTCTTTCTGACTTTTCCTGTTCATAATATTTCTCCCATTACTGTGCATATGCTGAACAGTAACTTTCTCCTTGCTGTTTCTGCTACGTTACAATTCATCTCAATCTGTAACTTTGCTTTACAGCACTTTTCTATTTTATAACAGATTGCATGAAAAGTAAAGGAAATCGCTCGTATTATTTATGCAAAATAATTTATGTGGATTCTATCGTTCTTTCAAAAAATATTACATCGAGATCATTTTGGACAGAAGAAGTATCTGCCAACCATAAAACAGGAGACAAGAATGGGACTTTTATCCCAGCTTTGTCTCCTGTTTATTTTTAAACATCAATATTTTTTATGCTTCATCAATTGCTTTTCCAATATCATGGCGCATATATTTATTTGCGAATGTAATCCACTCTGTAGCTTCATATGCATTCTTTCTTGCTTCTTTTAAATCTTTGCCTGTCGCAGTAATTCCCAGAACACGGCCACCATTAGTAACAATCTGACCGTCTTTCAGTTTGGTTCCTGCGTGGAAGCAGTAATATCCGTCTTTGCCTTTGAAATTTTCAAAGCCGTACATTGGGATACCTTTTTCATATTTTACAGGATATCCATCACTTGCAAGTACTACGCACACTGCTGCATTATCCTCGAACTGAAGGTCTACCTGGTCCAGTGTTCCATTTACGCAAGCTTCCATTACTTCAATGATATCATTCTTCATACGTGGCAGGACTACCTGTGCTTCCGGATCTCCGAAGCGTGCATTATATTCCAATACCTTCGGGCCATCTGCGGTAAGCATAAGACCAAAGAAAATGATTCCCTTAAATGGGCGTCCTTCTGCAGCCATTGCGTCCACTGTCGGCTGATATACATATTTCCTGCAGAATTCATCTACCTCTTCTGTGTAGAACGGACTCGGGGAGAAAGTTCCCATTCCGCCCGTATTCAATCCCTGATCACCGTCCTGAGCGCGTTTGTGATCCTGTGCGGATGTCATTGTACGGATAGTTTTTCCATCTACAAATGATAACACAGAGACTTCACGTCCTGTCATAAATTCTTCGATGACCATGGTATTTCCGGCATTTCCGAATTTCTTATCTTCCATGATCTCTTTTACGCCATCTTCTGCCTCTTTCAGATCCTGACAGATCAGTACTCCCTTGCCGAGTGCAAGACCATCAGCCTTCAGGACAATTGGAAATCTGGCTTCTGTGCGGAGATATTCCAGTGCTTTCTCAGGATCATCAAAATTCTCATATGCCGCTGTGGGAATATTGTATTTTTTCATCAGATCTTTTGAGAACGCTTTGGAGCCTTCAAGAATAGCTGCATTCTTTCTCGGGCCAAAGACTTTCAGACCACGTGCTTCAAATACATCTACCACACCGCCAACCAAAGGATCATCCATACCGATAATGGTAAGATCAATTGCTTTCTCCTGAGCAAAATCAGCAAGTTTCTCAAACTCCATAGCACCGATATCTACACATTCTGCAAGTTCTGCAATCCCTGCATTTCCAGGTGCACAATAAATTTTATCCACTTTCGGACTCTTTGAAACACTCCATGCAATGGCATGTTCTCTTCCACCGCTGCCTATGATCAAGACTTTCATTTTATTTTTGCTCCTTTATCTACTCTTCTGTATCAAATTCCTCTGTTTCTACTCTTCCATCCACCACTTTCACTTTGTCATTGGCAATAAGATTGATAGCTTTCGGAAGAATCTTCCACTCCGCTTTCTCCATAACACGTCTCTGAAGCACTTCCGGGGTATCATCAGATTTAATCTTTACGGCCTTCTGAAGAATGATCGGACCTGTATCTGTACCTGTGTCAACAAAATGTACGGTCGCACCTGTCACACGTACGCCTCTTTCCAGAGCTTTCTCATGTACATGCAATCCATAATAGCCCACTCCACAGAAAGACGGAATCAGTGACGGGGGGATATTGATGATCTTATTTGGATACGCTTCCACGATCATTGGAGGAATAGCCA
>OAVO01001156.1_pt1 | contig 12365 bp, 9 predicted proteins | sample 1501411 | NCBI WGS metagenome assembly OAVO01 (sample SAMEA2580081, study PRJEB22360) | human gut metagenome | biome: human gut; feature: human-associated habitat; material: faeces | place: Denmark | collected 2008/2010 | reverse complement strand
TGACCGCCAATCTGTTCATTTCTGTCCCTGGCGGTTGCACCTTCCTGAAGATTCATCCCCTTCAGTACAGCGTTTTTTCCAAATTTCTTTTTGATACTGAGCATTGCTTCCTGCATACGTTTTTCGCGATCCAGCGCAGCCTCTTCCTCTTCCTGCTTTTTCCTTTGCGCCTCATAATCCGTAAAAAGATCCAACTGCTCATACACTTTTTCTTTCTTTACAGAATTTTCATCCACAAGCCTGTTCGCTGTGATATTAATTCTTCTGATAAGCAGGTTTCTGTCAACAATCCCGTCATATAATTCTATTACTGCATCCGTTATCAGTTTTGTTGAGGAAGTCTGCCGTTTCAGATTGGTCGTTCCATGTGCGTGTTTCGGAATTCTTCTTCCATAACGGTCGATCGTAACCTCTCCATGATACTGCTTTTTCCTGTCGGCATTATTCAGATTCTCAATATCATAACCAACCGTCAACACGATCTGGTCTGTTACAAGCTTCTTATCCACCAAATCCAAAACCATCTGGTCCGTCATCTCTTTGACGACTAATTTTGCTTTTTCAAAGTCATAAGGACAATGAAGTACCTGCCCGGAACAAACACTGTTCGTTTCCGGTTTGTAAGCCTTGACCATTTTCATGGTACAGGGCTCATATCCCCAGGCATGATCGATCAGCAGCTCTGCATTAACGCCAAACAGTTTATATAGCAGATCTTCGTTATATAATTCATTCTCTTTTCCGATGGAACATCTGGCAATATCACCCATCGTATAGAGGCCATATTCTTCCAACTTCTTTGCATATCCCTTTCCGACTCTCCAGAAATCAGTAAGAGGTCTGTGGCTCCAGAGTTTCCTTCGGTATGACATTTCATCCAGTTCTGCAATTCGTACACCATCTTTATCTGCTTTAATATGCTTCGCCACGATATCCATCGCAATCTTACACAGATACATATTTGTTCCGATTCCAGCAGTTGCCGTTATACCTGTCGTTTTCAGCACATCCTGTATCATGGTCATTGCAAGTTCCCTTGCTGTCATATTATAAGTATGCAGATAATTCGTTACATCCATAAATACTTCGTCAATCGAATACGGAAAAATATCTTCCGGTGCAATATATTTCAGATAAACGCTGTAAATTCTGGTGCTGTATTCCAGATAGAGAGCCATCCGGGGAGGAGCAACAATATAATCAATCTCCAGTGCAGAATTGATATTTAATTCTGTACTGTCATCAGAAGAACCAATAAATGTTCTGTTCGGTGCTTTCCACCTGCGGGCGCTGTTGGCTTCTTTTACTTTTTGAACAACCTCAAATAAACGAGCCCTTCCGGGTATCCCATAACACTTTAATGCTGGAGATACCGCAAGACAGATAGTTTTTTCTGTTCTGCTTTTATCCGCAACCACAAGATTAGTCGTCAAAGGATCCCGATTTCGTTCTTTACATTCCACAGATGCATAGAATGACTTAAGATCAATTGCAATATAGGTTCTTTCCTTTTCCGTCATTCTGCACCTCCCAATTCTCCTGTGTTCCGTTTGTGATTATTTCTCCTTATCCATTGCCATATGTATCATTTTTTCAAAAGACGCTCTGAAATGCTCATTATCTTCTGCTGTTCGTTTTCTTGGCCCTTTTAAATGATTCTTTCCGGATGCCCTTCGTGCCTTCTTATTCAGATGCCGCTCCATAAGCATCTGGTCAATATTCTCATTGGTATACCATTTCCCAGATTGATGAATCGCATACGCATTTTTTCCAAGTGCCATTGCCGCCACTCCATAATCCTGTGACACAACAATATCGCCTTTATGACAAATACTGATCAGTTTATAATCTACTGCATCTGCACCGGCTCCAACTACGATCACTTCACTGTAATCAGAAGACAACACATGATTTGTATCACACAATAACGTTACCGGAAGATTGTGCTCTTTTGCAACTTTTTCAACAATACCGACTACCGGACAGGCATCTGCATCAACAAAAATCTGCATATTTTCTCCCTCAATTACACATAAACGGAGTGCGAACCTCGATGAGATTACCACTCGGATCATACAGCCTTACAATTTTCTGGCCACCTGCAAGTTCTGTCAGTTCCGTGGCATATCGGACAAAATATTTACCAGATTCATATTTCGCAAGCAATCCATCTATATCAAATTCCTCAAAATACAGTTCCATCCTGTTATTAAATGGCGTAGAAATCTCATCCAGCGTCTTTCCCCATAAACCGGCATCCTGCAAAACAAGGCCTTCCGATAAGATCACATTCCCTTCATTCTGAAGAATCACTTGTAATCCGAATAAATCCCTATAAAATTCTATGGATTTTTCTATATCATTCACTACAATCAGTACATTTTTCAGCATATCAGTCACCTCGCAATCCGCTTCATTACTTGAGTCGAATTAAGCAGCTATTCTCAATTCGCATTCAGTTATATTATCTTTCCGGACAAATGATCGATCTCATGCTGACAGATCTGTGCAGTCCATCCAGACAGCTTCTGCCGCTGTTTTTTCCAGTTGAAGTCATAATATTCTACTTCAATTTCCTGATATCTGGTCGTCTTGCGAACACCATCCAGGGACAGACAACCTTCTTCCGTCTCATACATATCATGCTTTGAAACAATCACTGGATTAAACATCACAACATCTATGAATCCCATATTCACAATAATGATATTTTTCCGTACACCAATCATATTGGCAGCCATACCAACACACCGTTCCCGGTTTGCCTGCAGCGTATCCTGCAGATCCTTTCCAATCTGGATATCTGCTTTTGTGGCCGGCTCGGATGGCTGGCCTAAAAAGAAAATGTCTCTTACTATTTGCTTTACCATTTATTTTCTCCTGTATTTTATTTCTAATTCTTATTTATCCTGACCGAAAATCTTTTTCATCGACTCAAAATTAGTTTTACAGCATCAATCAGATCCTCACTGAATCCTTCAAGCTCATTCATCGTTATTACTTTATCTCTGACAAAATACGCAATATCCCATAATGCTGTCGACTTACGAAGTTCGATCAAAACACCTGGATGTTTCTTATCCTGTTTTATTCGCTTTTCAAGTTCCCAAAAATGATTCGAAGCGTTTCCCGGGGATGTAAGCAATTCAACATATTCCTTGATGAGCTGCTCCATATAATGTTCCTGCCAATCTGAAACACGTTCACGATATAACTTCCAATCTGTTTTTGAAATTTCCATAATTTTCGTAGTCTCCTTAGAGGGTAAACCAAAAAAATAAAAGTAACTATGAGGATTCCCGTATACGTTACCCTAATTACACACTGCTAGTTTGTTTCTTTATATTACACATCCATATCTGGATAAGTAATTGCCATCCGTAATCTTCTATATGTATCAGCTGGTCTTCTTGCAAAATCGGAAATCGCCCTTTTTTCAACAATCCTTCCTTCTTTTATAGCTAAAATATTTCCATCTGTAAAAATAAAGTGTACGTCTCCATATTCAAATCCAATATTGTCAGCATCTTTATTTATTTCTGCATGTTTAACACTTCGCTTCAACTCTGCATAAAACCGATATTTTTCTTCCGATTCAATCAATAACTCAGGGATATACTCACTATGTTGTAACAAGAACATATTTGTATAATCGCATGGGAATCCATGCTCTTTTGGTTCAATACCCCTTTCAAGCATATCCCACCTCCGAATAACAAAGCGATAATATAGTTCTTCTGCATTCGCATGGGTAAGCGGAATTTCCTTGATATTTTTTCTACGAACAATAGCGGTTCTGAGTACCTCACCGTAATAACGAATGCCAGCATCTATACCAAACTTATTCTTTGTCTGATACAAAGCCACGTAATGTATCGGCAATCGCTCATCTGGTATCTGTTTAACTGGTATATAATAAAAATTTTTACCAAAACAAATGTCAAACTGTTTCCGTGAACGAAATGTTCCAATCAGTACATCCCTCTTCTTCCAGTCAACGACTGCTAGCTTTTCTTCAATACCACGCGGCAACGTTGTTCTTTCGAATGCAGACTCCTTAGAATCTGAAATCAATTCTTCAAGAAGTTTCTGTACCAAAGAAGTCGCACCAGGAAGGAACGGCAACCCACCAATATTTACACTTTCGATACTCTTATAAAAATGATGCTCCTTATACAGCTCTTCATCATCATAAGGGAACAAGACATATGCACCAAACATTGTTTTCTCAAAAGTAAATTTGGAAACCTTATTCTCATAAACAATGGAATCTCTATATCGATGCATCGTATTGATATCATCAACTTTCGGCCCTGGATTATTATTAGGATCCGGATAAAATGAGTTTTCAGGTTCTTTCTCAATACGATATTTTGCATCAAAGACATACTTGTAAGATACTTCCGTTCCCTTTTTTTCAAGTTCAAGTACATTATCAGGTTTCTGATTTACAGTTTGTGTCTTTGTTTCTCCTGGATTATAAATCAAAGTAATTAGCTCGCCAGTCTTAGGATTAATGAAACGTGCTTTTGAACGTTTTCCTTTTACGAGCGTAACTGTGATACCACTATTATCAATTTTAATAATATCTGGTGATACCAACTGATATTGATTTTTTAACAACGTAAATAGTTTGATAAAACACCAATACTCATAAAGCTGAGCAGGGTCTTTTACTGATATCCTGAAAAAATCTCCATGAACAGAAAGACCTCTCTGTATCATAAGATAGTGCTTATACAATTCTCTATATCCTGGCGCCATGCCAAACACAAGTGACATACTCTGTTCCGCATAATATTCAGAAACTTCTCTAAGAAAACTTGTATTCAAAATATTACGAACTTTATTAATCATTCGATTCGTTTCAAGAAGAACTGTTTCCTCTGGATTCTTCACCGATTTCTTATATCGTGTAATAAAGTCCTCCAATTTTCTTATTGTTGCTTTCAGAATAAATTTAACAAACCTATTTTCATTGGTATCATAGGTAATCTGTTTTCGTGAAGCCAGTACACGATTTACAACCAAATCCCCACCTTGATCCATTGCTATATTTCTCTGATGAGTCATAAGCCATTTTTCCGATTTTCGATCTGTACGCTTTGCTTTATATTCCGGAACAACCGTGCGCTCAGTAATCAATTTATGATGAGGAACTGTTGTTATGCGCTTGGCGGCATTCATGTACTTCTCAAAAATCATGGAAATAATCTGGAAAAAGATAGCCGGAACATTATTTTGTTTATCACCAATTGAAAACTCCTGATACGTTTTCTGCATGAAATCTATTGCAGCAGCATATACCATTTCGGAAACATCGGCTATCATACGCTGATAATCTTCTTTATAAGTGATTTTTGACGGATAAACCTCTATACGAAGAACCATAACTTTTCTGTCATCGGCAGTTATCTCTAAATCCGTATACCCCACAGAATTTCCAAAATTAATGATACCTGTAATCAGTGTGTTATTACCTTCGATGACAGGCCCGATTTTTTCTCTGATCAGATAGTTCTCATTCCAGAAATGTACAGCTTTCCCATTTCTGCTATTTACAATCAATTCATAATCTGTCTGTTCAAAAAATAATGGTGCAACATTAATTATTTGTGCAGAATAATTACCACTATTTTCAAAGTTCAAATCAATATTTTGTATACCTACCTTAATTCGCTCTAATCCGAAAGTTGTGATGGCAACAGAAGAAGACTGCTCGTCTGCACAGGCAGCTACAGCAGTCTGTATATTCTTACTTTTAATTACCAAATCAATATCTGACGTTCTGATTTCAAGAAGCTTATCAGAGCCAGTAGGAAGTAAAGCCATCCTCTTCGAATCTCCTCATCATATAGCAGATCTTCTCTGCTGATTTTTTATATTTACAATCTTTTGTTTCAACATATACCTGCATCTGCTCACTAACAGAAGCCTGGCTGAGTCCTGTATAATCGCCGGCACATTTCTTAAATAATTCACAGAGCATGTCTTTAATAGATGCACTGCTTCCCTGAATTCTCGGAAGAATCTTCTGCATAATCTCATTGTCAAAAGCAAGATTCGTATCAAGCAGTTCCGCTTTTTTATTATTAAGCATATAGAAGATTATTTCATCTCGAACGCGGTAACCAATATGAGCCTGTGCACACTGTAAGATCTCATTGATTTCCTGAAGTTCAAAACAAATATCGGAAACAAACTGACGGTCTTCTGTTGCTGTATCTGACATCAATGTAATATAATCCGTTTTCAAAAAATCATTCTTACAGTTCTGTGCTTCTGCTTCCTCTAACACTTCAGAAAAATCAGGAACAAGGTCCACATAAGAAAATTCGATAGTGTTCGCACGATCAAGAACCTTTTTACTGAATGGGAAGGTTGTCTCATCCATATTTACGGTTCCGATCACATACAAGTTTTCCGGAAGAATAACCTTTCCATATGTAACTGATGCCGCTTTGTCAAGAATAATCTCATCTGTAACGACACGACCGTCCTCTCTATGTCTGGTTTCAATAATTGACAGAAAATCACTGAGGTAGTATTCAACACGTGCGAGGTTCATTTCGTCCAAGCAAAGGAAATATGGAATGTTGATATTCTCTGGTTTAGCCGCTTCATGAATATAATCAATGATAGCTCCCGGAACAAATTCACCTTTCAGATTTACGTGTCCAAATAAATCTGATGAGTCTGACCAATCAGGGCGAACTGAAACCAGTTTGTAATTTGCTCCGATTGCTTCAGCAAACAATCTCACCAAGCGTGTTTTTCCGGTTCCGGAAGTACCGGCAAGAATTACAAATGGTTTTGACTTTAAACTGAGATAAAAGTTTTCAATCAACTCGCCATCATAGCTGAAGCCTTTAGATGCGATATACTCCTTGATCAGCTCCATACTTTCTTTAATTGATAATTCCGGCACTTCTTCCTCACCTTCTTCCAAATATCGTTCTATCCCAAATTCTTTAAAAGCCTCGAATAATTCTGGACGTAACCGCCATACAAAATTACCAGGCTCAACGCCGCTTGCTTTTCTTCCCTGAAATAAAACAGGCCATACTTTATTTCCATCCTTTTCATTAACGCAATACAGAAGGTCGAATATATTTTTTATTTTGCTTGCCAACTGAACGCCTAAAGATGCTCTGTAAAAATCAAAGGTTCTTCCATATTTTTCTTCCAGCTGCCTGCAGGTTGCTGTTCCTCCAAAATCGTACATAGCTGCAATGGCAAAATATGCATTATCCGTAAAGATTTTTCTGTCCTTAAGTAATTCCAGCCACTGCTCTTTGCTGATTTCTGGATTATACTCATCCAAAGACGGCCACCAAGCCTCTTCTTCCTGATTTAAAAATTCCACAAATTTCTTATATAAAGATAATGCTGCAGACAGATCCCCATGACCATGCTGCTGATTAACCTCCTCATAATTTGGAAGAGTTTTAATATGGTTATCTATATCTGAAAATTCTTCAATCCCTGTAACATCTAAAATAGGTTTAGTAAATTGTACTCCCAACCACTCTTCGGCCTTTTCCAAAGCACGAACATATCTATAAATTGTACTTTCCGAATATTTTTTTTCAGGAAGCATGTTCAGCCACGACTCAAATGATAGCCGACCATTTAAACTCAACTCAAATTCTGCGGCCAGCTTTTCGAGGCTTGCTATCAAAGACTTTCTGGATTTTGCTTTTGCAAATTTTAAAGCTCCTTCATATGCCTTAGTTCCATCTGATTTTCCATTTTCTTCAATGATATGACGAACATAGTATATTAAAAGATCACTATTCTGATTCCATGTAGAACCTCTTCCTTTTATCAAATCAGAATACAATGACAGATAAAACTGTGCAGATGACTCATGAATATTATCAGGATACATATTCAATATTTCTTCAGTTGCACGTTCAAGAGAGATTTCCTCTTTGTGCACCGCCTTTCCTCTGATATATAAATCTTCAATTAATTCCTGAGTCATTTTCCCCATAATTTATCTCCATTTATTCTATTTCCACAACTGCTTTTATTTCATCAACAAGTCTTTCTAATGTATCTTCATATGCTCTTCCCTTACTCTTCTTAGGATATTTTTTTATATACATGCATCCGAACCAGTTCTTTTAGCAGCTCCTCTATCTGCTTTGCCTTATCTGCAGAGCGGACTAAAAATCCCATCTCTATATTGCCTGATAGACCATGATAAGACAGATTGGCAGATGATACTAAGGACTTATCCGAATCAATGGTTAATATCTTCGCATGGGATGCAGCCATCTTATCATCGCTATTTTTCTCATACTCAAAGAACTGCAGATATTTACTCCGATATGCCAGCATTTTGACCAACGAGGCTCTGCTTTTCTCAATATCATTGACGTAGAATCTCACATAAACGCCCTGCTGACTTTTAGCAATAATTGTGTCCAGCATTCCAGTAAAATAATCTGAAATCGAATATCCCGTCATTACTACGCTCTTCTCGGCATTCTTTATCAAATTCTCAACAACATCTCTCGTTTTCTTTGTCTTAATCCTAAATGTTTCAGGGGCTGTAATTACTAACTCTATGGAATCGCTATGCTTCATGTTATACATTTCAAAACACAACGATAAAATGTCATTTATCTCTGCATCCGTGCAGTTCGGAAACTGTTTTCTAAGTTCGTTAATCGAGTCAACCAGCACAGTCTCCGTTCCACGAATTGAATATGCCTCAATCGCCTGTACTATTGTAGAAGCTAAATACTCAGCCTTTATACTTGAATTCCACATAATACATTCACCAGCTCTTTAAAATATCCCATTTCTTCGTGTTCTGGCAATGGAACAACTAAGGCTCTATCTAAAAGCCTATTTCCATTTTCACAGGCTGTTTCGGAAATCATCGTACAAGAATGACAAGCAGCTCCATTTATCCTATCCGTGGTTGGATTTTTCATAAAACATTCTGGATCCGTCGTGCATGTAAGACCATTTTCCAAGGCTCCCTTTAATAATGGAATCAATTTTTCCATAGAACCAAGTTCTACCAGTCCGCCTAATGATCCTTCTTTATCTGCGGCTCCGGTATAAATCAGAAGCCCGCACATTTTGTCACTACTATAGATTCTTTCATGTAAAGCGGATGAAGAGTAACCTGACTGAATAGCCATCTCTTTAATCAGCATATGAGACAGCGTATGAATCAATACATATTCGCCATTCCTTGATTTGAAGTTTTCCCATCCCTTTTGCTTACAGTATTCCTCATAGCAACTTTCATATTTTTTAGAACGTTCTGCCACTCTGCTGTTAGTGAGCCACTCATTCATGGTTGCTCTGTTAAATTCTATGAAAATGCCTTCTCCGTTTATTTCTACTGCCGGTAGCCATTTTTCAGGTCCAGATGATTTCAGTTTAACTACCTGTTTCTGATCATCCACCTCTGGTTCTGGCATCTCTAATCTCGAATATCCCAGAAGAACCTTAACTTCTCTTAGCCTATGAAGCTTTATTACCCTAGAAAAATACTTCTTCAGACTATCTTTAATAGCTACCTCTTCAGCCTTGAAATATCTGACATCATGCTGAAACTCGACTTGCTGATGATGAGTTATCGCGTTATATTCCATTTCCTTCAGTTCGACATAGTCTTTGATATTCTGCTCTAATCGGTTATATGCCTCATTGAACTCATCTCTAGTAAACTTACCTTCAAAATACTTCTCATAACTCTTATTCAAACCATCGTCTCTTCCAAGCACTTCAATCAAAAGGTCAATGTCTCTCCTGTGTTCTGCCATAAGATCATTGATTGGATTTGTCCAAGGTGGAATAGATATGGCTGTTCTTGTTACTGGAAAATAAACATTTGATGCTCCACGCTGGCTAGGAACAATCTTTTTCTTACAGATCTTTTTTATGGCATTGGGTCTTTGCGGATGATTCCCTGTACAATTACATCCTTCAAAGTTTTCCTTTTGCATTGAACCGCTCATACGTCGTTTCGCACCGCAGTCACACTCTACTTCTAGTTCCGCAAGAGAAGACGTTGTTCCAAAGGATTTCAGTCTCAATTTGTCCTTGCAATTGGTCTTTCCATTATGGCACCACCATCTCCATGGAAAATCGTCCATGTGACCATCCTCGCAAATAGAAATAAATCTTGCAGGATACGCAGAATAATGACAATCCGGACATGATGCACTTCCTTGATGCTGCTTATAATTTTCTAAATAGTTAGGATTTTTCAGTTCCTCTCTAATATCAAACAATCGTTTACACCTATCGTTGGTGCACACATGAGTATAGGGAAAGGATGCCACTGGAATATTCTCTTTTCCCTTTGTACTCGGCATATAAAAATGCCGTACATTCATAAACGAGGCCAATCTAGAGTCTCGTATTTCTTGCCCGATATTATTTGCATTCCAGTACTCAATATCCAATACAGTCAGAGAATCATGTACCGCATCCATAATGGATCCAGGGCCATATGTAGTAATAAACTGATTAGGTCTGATTTCCCCTAGCTTCTTCTCAAACATTACAGTGCTCCCCCTTCCTCATATAGATATACCGTTGAGGATTGCTCAACGTCTCTCATAGAATTTAATGTAGGCTTTTCCTTTCCTGTTATTGGTTGGCCGTAGTAGCTCAGTAATCTCTTGTTGTTTTCAGTATTTGTAACAAAATAGTAAAGATTTTCGTCCTTCGCTATTTCCTTCCACGTGCTTATAAATGCATCAATATCATCACTGGCAGATTCGTATGCCATCGGAGCAACAATTGAAATTCTCTCTAATATCTGATCTTTAATCTTCCCCAACTCTTCATCAGATATTGACAAAATATTAGAAGCTCCTTTGTTTCCAGCCATTGTTTCCGTTTGAAGTCTTAACATCGCTACTACTAAAGCATGAAGGACTCTATCCCTGGCTCTTGCAGCAAACGGCGTAGCTGTTGTACCTTCGACATATCGATACATTTGAGAATGAAATCCAACAAAGTTTTCATAATTAGACAAATCCCTTGGCCTATATGGGTTATACACTGTAAAAATAATTCCAGGATATTTTCTTCCCACTCGGCTTGTTGCCTGAATGTATTCCGAGTTCTGCTTTGGCTGACCTACGACTGCCATTAATCCCAATCTATCTACATCCATACCTACCGCAATCATATTTGTAGCAATAACCACATCATAGCAGCTCTGTCTCTCTTTGGATGGATCAAATGGCTCCGCCAGCTTTTCCAATATTTCAGCAATTTGATAAGATGGAATTCTAGAAGTGATTTCTTTCTTACCGTCAAATCCTAAATATCTCTGCCTTGCATTTTTATATTTTTTTCTTAATACTTTAAGTCTGCTGTTAATATCGTCGTCCAGTAAGCGTACCGCACCACCAAGTTCTCGAATTGAGTTAAAGTATCCAACCAAGGTGTAGTAAGGATCAACATAATTCTGGTACTTAGGATCTTCCGACAAAATAAAGGCCTCTTGTAAAAGAACCGAATATAGCCTGATTAAAGTAGTCTTAACAGATTGTCCACTTGCACAGATACCCACATACTGTCTGAAAGGTTTCTCCCCTTTCTCCAGTAGTTCTGCAATATCATCCTCTGTCAAGTCTTCTAGATCTCTAGATACAAGAGGAACCTCACGGATAAAATAGGAATCCCTAGTGTCAAATCCACTAGGTGGAAATTGGGCATAGTTTTCCCTTGCATACAAGCATTTGATCTGTTCTCCTGCATTCTTTATGGTTGCTGTAGAAACTACATATTTTGGATGTATTTTCTTTCCATTTTTCTCAAGACAACACATATCCTCAATAATGGTTTCATAACCGCCATAGATTGTACCTAATGGGCCTGATATCAGATGCAACTCATCTTGAATAATCAACTGTGGAGGATAAAAAGGCTTGCATGCTTCTATTACGCATGCATCCAATCCATTTTTTGTATCCTTATTATGTCTTTTACCCACCAGTTCCTTCTCGTAACCGATAGCCTGATATCCATGTCGAGGGCAGAATCTATCTGTCCTACCAAATAACAGCCCCGTCTGCTCAGACCAAGGTAGTTTTGCAAATTTATCAACTGTGGAGATAACAACTGTAGGGCACTTTGCATATATTTCCTCGTCCACCAGATACACCGGAATAGACTTCCCACTGCTTTTTGAAAATTTGCATTTATTATAGGAGCAAGTAATCTTCACCGAGTTAGTCTTCGTATTGATGTCATAATTTTCTCTTCCGATTAACTTCCCACAATATGGACACCTAATAATCTGTTTTGTTACCTTGCGAACAAACTCTTTCCTAGAGCGTGTCTGAAAAACATTTTAAATTGTTTATTTTAACCAAATT
>OAVO01001148.1_pt1 | contig 12454 bp, 10 predicted proteins | sample 1501411 | NCBI WGS metagenome assembly OAVO01 (sample SAMEA2580081, study PRJEB22360) | human gut metagenome | biome: human gut; feature: human-associated habitat; material: faeces | place: Denmark | collected 2008/2010 | reverse complement strand
AAGTTCTGCTAGAACTTTGAAAATCAGCTACATCGGGATGAAAGCGCAAGAAGTATCCATTAAACCGGGGACGATGAAAATCGTTATGCAGCCGGATGCCGAAGTACTGGACGAAGTCGTGGTTACAGGTATGACAAAAGTAGACAAGCGTCTTTTTACTGGTGCGGCCGATCGTTTGACAGCGGCAAGTGTAAAGCTGGATGGTCTGCCTGATATTAGCCGTGGACTGGAAGGCCGGTCTGCCGGCGTATCTGTTCAAAACGTATCCGGTACCTTTGGTACAGCTCCTAAAATCAGGGTTCGTGGTGCCACGTCAATTTATGGTAATTCCAAACCATTGTGGGTAGTAGATGGCGTTATTATGGACGATGTCGTAGAAGTCAGTGCCGATCAATTATCTTCGGGAGATGCGGTTACTTTGATTAGTTCGGCTATTGCGGGGTTGAATGCAGATGACATTGAGAGTTTTCAAATATTGAAAGACGGTTCGGCAACTTCTATTTACGGAGCGCGTGCAATGTCGGGTGTGATTGTTGTTACTACTAAGCAGGGTAAGGCGGGTACAAGTAGGTTGAGTTACACGGGTGAGTTTACTATGCGGATGAAGCCGTCTTACCGTAACTTTAACCTGATGAATTCTCAAGACCAAATGGGAATTTATAAAGAAATGCGTGATAAAGGTGATTTGAACTTTGCCAGCGTGTATCGTGCTTCCAATAGTGGTGTGTATGGGAAAATGTATCAGTTGAATAACTGGTATGACAAAACCAACGGAATGTATGGTCTTGCTCAAACTCCTGAAGCTCAGAATGCTTATCTGCGCGAAGCCGAATATAGAAATACCGATTGGTTCGACTTGCTTTTCAGTAATGCCATTATGATGAATCACTCCGTCAGTTATGCTACCGGTACGGAGAAATCCACTTCTTATGTCTCAGTAAGTGCTATGGTCGATCCCGGCTGGATGTTGCAAAATAAGGTGCAACGATACACGGCTAATTTGAATAATAGTTATAAGATAGTCAAAGACTTGTCGCTCAACGTGATTGCCAATGCTTCTTATCGTCAGCAGAAAGCTCCGGGAACATTGGGACAGAGTTCTGATGCAGCTTCCGGCACAGTGAGCCGTGGATTTGATATCAATCCTTATAGTTATGCTCTGAACACTTCCAGAACCCTTGATCCGAACGAGTATTATATGCGTAACTATTCTGATTTTAATATTTTCAACGAACTGAATGCCAACAATATCTCTTTGGACGTTATCGATTTGAAGTTTCAGGCGGAATTGAAATGGAAACTTTTCCGCAAACTGGAACTGAGCGCTTTAGGCGCCTTGAAGTATTCCGCCACATCACAAGAGCACAAAATACGCGAAAACTCAAACCAGGCATTGGCATACCGGGCTATGGGAGATGGCACGATTATCAACCGTAACTCATGGCTGTATAAAGATCCGGATGATCCTTATGCACTTCCGGTGTCTATCTTGCCTAAGGGAGGTTTTTATAATACAGCGCAATATAAGATGCTGAGCTATGACTTCCGTGCTGCTGCTTCATATAATGATGTGTTTAATGATACGCATATTGTCAACGTTTATGCAGGTATGGAATCGAATGCTCAAAATCGTACGGCAAATAGCTTTGACGGCTGGGGGATGCAGTATGAAAACGGTGAAATTCCTTTCTTTGATTACCTTGCTTTCAAGAAACTGCGCGAGGGTAATACAAACTATTATGACCTTACTAATACCAAGAAACGTAACGTAGCTTTCTTCGGAACTGCCACTTACTCATATAAGGGACGGTATATTATTACAGGCACAGGTCGTTATGAAGGCTCCAACCGTTTGGGAAAGTCACGCTCTGCCCGCTGGTTGCCTACTTGGAATATTGCCGGTGCATGGAATATGCATGAAGAGGAGTTTTTCAAGAAACTAGAACCTGCTTTATCTCATTTTACATTGAAAGCCTCGTATAGTTTGACGGCTGATGTAGGTCCGAGTAATGTGTCAAACTCCAAGATTATTATTAACAGCTATACCCCTTGGCGTCCGTCGGCAGGTGTTTCTGAATCGGGATTACAGATTGTAGATCTTGAAAACAGTGATTTGACCTACGAAAAGAAGCATGAGATGAATATCGGTTTGGATATGGGATTTCTTGACAACCGTATCAATCTTGAAGCTGCGTGGTACAAACGTGATAATTATGATTTGATCGGTGCAATTACAACTCAAGGTGTCGGTGGATCGGTAGAACGTATGGCAAACGTAGCTTCTATGAAGTCCCATGGCTTTGAATTTACTCTCTCTACCCGCAATATCGAAAGCCGTAACTTCCAATGGTCTACCGATTTCATATTCGGATATAATAAGACGGAAGTAACCGATTTCAAGTCACGTTCGCGTGTATTCGACTTGATCTCCGGCGTTGGGTTTGCCCGTGAAGGTTATCCGGTGCGCGGTTTGTTTTCTATTCCGTTCGAAGGATTGGATTCGGATGGCTTTCCGATATTCAGTTTTAACGGAAAAACCGTAACGAAAGCAAACTATGGCAGTCTGAACCTGCAACAATCGACAGATGTGGATTTCCTTAAATATGAAGGTCCTACCGATCCGACTATAACAGGAAGTATTGGTAATATCTTTACCTATAAGAATTTCCGCTTAAATGTATTTGTCACTTACTCCGGTGGTAACAAAGTCCGCTTGGACCCGATGTTCCGTTCGTCGTATAGTGACTTGGATGCCACTCCGAAAGATTTCAAGAACCGTTGGGTGTTGCCGGGTGATGAAAAGGTGACGGACATCCCTGTAATGGCCAGTTCTTTTGAACGCAATCAATATGCGAACCTGAGTATTGCCTACAACTCGTATAACTATTCTACTGCACGCATTGCCAGTGGTGCTTTCGTCCGCTTGAAAGAGGTTTCTCTTTCTTATGATTTTCCGAAAGAATGGCTGAAGTCTACCCCTATCAGTAGTGTCGGATTGAAAATACAGGGTACGAACCTTGCCCTGCTTTATGCAGACTCGAAATTGAATGGGCAGGACCCCGAATTCTTCCGTTCCGGTGGTGTGTCGGCACCTGTGCCCAAGCAGTTTACTTTGACATTGAAAGTTGGATTTTAAATAGTTGAAAGCGTATGAAAACAAGAAATAAAATAATATTATTGCTGGCACTCGCATTGACGTGCATGATTACTTCATGTGAAAGTTATCTGGATACCATGCCCGATCAGCGTACGGAATTGAACTCTGTGAGAAAAGTGAAAGATTTGCTGATGTCTGCCTATTCTACAGCTTCATCCATACAAATGGAAGAATTTATGTCGGACAACCGTATGGACAATGGAGAAAAATATGGTTTTCCTTCCAATATACTGATGCAGGGTTACTATTGGGAAGAAATGACCGATATTAATCAAGATACGCCAAGGTATTTATGGAATGGATGTTATAGTGCGATTGCTGCTGCTAACCAGGCATTGCAGGCGATTGAAGAACTGGGAGATCCGGAGGAGGCGCAGCCTTATAAGGGGGAAGCGCTGATGTGTCGTGCCTATGGGCATTTTGCTTTAGCCAAAATATTCTGTATGGCTTATGGGGATGATGCAGATACTAATCTGGGAATACCCTATATCACTGCTCCCGAAACAAATGTCGGTGTACAATATGAGCGTGGTACATTGGCAGAGACGTATGCCATGATTGATAAAGATATTGAAGAAGGATTACCGCTGATTAGTTCCGAGGCCTATGATATTCCCTTATATCACTTCAATCAGAATGCAGCCTATGCTTTTGCCGCACAATTCAATTTGTTTTATAATAAGTTCGACAAGGCGATTCGTTATGCTACGGAGGCTATTGGTGAGGACCCGTCATCTGTGTTGAGAAATATGGGAGGATATGCTCAATTTCCCAGTTCTATGGAATATACGCTGGCATACATTAGTAGCGACGAACCGGCTAATCTGATGTTACAGCAAACGATGTCATGGTGGGGGAGTAACTATAAATCGGCTTATCGCTACGGTCATAGCCGTGAGATTTGTGAGAAACAGACTATCTGGTCGAAGGGGCCTTATGGTAGTTTGAAAGTATATGAAACAGTCTTGGGATATGGTGACCAGTCTATTTTTGTTCCTAAAATGGACCAGTTTAAAGAGATTGCCAATGCCATTACAGGTAGTTATTATGGACGTCAGGTTGCGTTTGCTTTTACCACTGATAAGACATTGTTGAATCGTGCTGAGGCTTATGTGCTCTCTAAACAATATGATAAGGCAGTGAACGATTTACAGTATTGGTATCGTATTAAGGCGGCTACTAAAGTACCCGACAAAGATGAACTGAATCTTTTTTATGAGACAGTAGATCCTACGACTAACGGTAAACCACTTGATCCCAAGTTTGCTCTGGAAGCAGGATTACAGACAAATTTGCTGAAAGCAGTCATTCATGCCCGTCGTATTGAGACGGTGCACGAAGGGGAAAGGTGGCAGGATATTAAGCGTTTCGGTATTGAGATTTCCCATAATATAGAGAACGAATCTCCTATTGTGCTGAAAGCCCACGACCTCCGTAAAGCTGTTCAAATTCCGGCGTCTGTCGTAGAGGCTGGTATGCAGCCTAATCCAAGATAGTTTAATGTTAGATAATAAAGAATTGATTATGAAAAATTGGTATATATATTTGCTTTGTATTCTGGTGAGCAGCAACTTCTTCGCCTGCCAGGACGATGACTTGGAAGACCAGAGTATTTTTGATGCATCAGAGAAAGAAAAGAGTGAGTTTGACCGCTGGTTACTCGAAAACTACGTCAATCCCTATAACATCGACTTTAAATACAGAATGGAACATATTGAATCCGATTATACGCACAATCTTGTACCTACGGACTTTTGGTTGAGTGTGAAATTGGCGAAGATAGTGAAACATTGCTGGCTGGAGGCCTATGATGAAGTGGGAGGTCTTGATTTTACACGTGCTTGTGCTCCGAAAGTTATTCATCTTATAGGTTCTGCTTCGTGGGATAAGGGGACGTATACACTGGGAACTGCCGAAGGCGGACTGAAAGTGACTTTGTATATGGGTAACTGGCTGGATTTGACGAATGTCGACCGCATGAATGAATATTACTTCAAGGTGATGCATCATGAGTTTGCCCACATTCTGCATCAGAAAAAAAATTATCCGGTAGATTATGATAAGATTAGTGCAGGTAATTATACACCTACCGGTTGGCAGAACCGTAAATTGGCAGAGGTCGCTCCTTTGGGATTTGTCACACCGTATGCCGGTAGTAAACCGAGTGAGGATATTGCTGAAGTGACAGCCTGTTTCCTGACTTATCCGGAAGCACAGTGGGAAAATGTTATGACTCTGGCTGGAGAAAAAGGTAAACCGATCATTGACCAAAAGCTGGCAATGGTGAAGAAGTATATGAAAGATTCCTGGCAAGTGGACCTTGATCTGCTTCGCAAAGTGATTGCACGTCGTACTAATGAGATTAGTGAACTGGATTTGGATCATATTTATTAAAACAAACGCTGAGAATATGAAAAAACTGATTTATACTTTACTGGCATTTGCCACTGTCTGCTTTTCGTGTGTGCAGGATGTAGATGATGTATACGATAAACCTGTTGCCCAGCGGGTAGAAGAAGCCGTTCAAGAATATCATGATTTGCTGGTAAGTTCCGAGCACGGGTGGTTAATGGAGTATTATCCGCATTCTTCGCAGATATATGGTGGTTTCAACTACATTATGAAGTTTAAAGGAGGGGATAAAGTGACTATTTCTACTGACGCTTTTGGGAAACCGGAGGAAACGGAAGAGAGCCTTTTTTCTATTAAGAAGGATATCGGACCGACCCTTAACTTTGACACTTATAATAGCTTGTTCCATTATTTCTCTGATTCGGATATATCCGGAGGAGCAGGAACGGGCAAAGGGTATGAGGGTGATTATGAATTTCTTTTGCGCTCGCATACTGAGAATGAGATTGTCCTTCGAGGGAAGAAAACGAAAAATATAATTCGTATGACCCGTCTGGCGGAAGATGCTACACCTTATCTGGCTGCTGCTATCCGAGTGGATGAAGAAATGAACCGTTTGGAAGGGGTATTGGGGTTCAGTGGCATGATGAATGGGAAAGAACTGGCTCTGCTTTATACGGATTCCCATACATTTAATGTGGTATATGACGGACAGAAAACGTCTACTTCTTTCATGCCGACGGCGACAGGAATACAGTTTTATCTTCCGGTGGAAGTTGGTGGCAAAGAGCTGCACCGCTTTACTTGGTCGGCTGCAAATGAAACACTGGTAGCTGAAAATGCTCCGGATGTTGTGTTGAAAGTGGATTATGATCCGGAATATATCATTTACGCGCAATATTTGGGTAAGTATACGATGAATTACCGACGTGGTGAGAATACTCCTGTATTGTCTCTGGAAATCGAGTTAGTGAAGAAAGAGGATATGAAAAGTTATACAATTAAAGGTATGTTGCCGATTGATCTGACAATGATTTATAATAAGGCAGAACGGCGTATGGAGCTCCTGAATCAGAAGTTGACGGACGGTAGTGAAGCTTATTTGAGCATTTGGATGGTGAATCCCGGAAGCCTGACGTATGGAGGAACTGATTTTGTGAATGGTATGTACGGCAAACTGAAAGAAGGTTCTGACAACGAATATGAGTTTGTAGACGACGGAAGGAAAGCTGATTTTGTAACTCGCGGTATGATTCTGTGGAGCAAGGCGGGTGAATATAAGGCTTATGCCGAATCTCGTTTTGCATTTATCACTCTTGTTAAACATGAATAAAAAAAGGAATGACTATGAGAAAAATATATTCTATATTACTTTGTGTGCTATGCTTGTCGGCTATTGGTTGTAGTGATGATAAGGATACGGCGGATGTAGCATTAAAGGCGATAAGGTCGGATGTTAAGTTTTCTGCGAATGGTGGCACAGGAACTATTGAACTGTCAGGCGGTAAACAGGTAAGTGCCACCTCGGATGTCGCTTGGTGTAAGGTAGCCAGTGTGTCCGATCAGGAAGTCAGTTTGGTTGTTGAGGCTAATCTTTCTATATCCAGTCGTACCACAATGGTGGTCATACAATCCGGGGAAGATATATTGCAAGTTCCCGTGACCCAGTTGGGCGATACTTTTATTTGTGATGTAGAAGGTACAAAGGATTTTCTTATGCAAGGGGGTGAAGCTGTTTTCACTTTGCATACCCGGCGCGAATATAGTATTCAATCTACTGCCGAATGGCTGACTTATGAATTGAAAGGCGATCAGCTTCATGTGGTGGTTTCTCCTATGTTGGACGGTACGGATTATCGGGAAGGGACGTTGACCGTTCAGAGTGGGAAAAATGAATGGTCGGCGACTTGTGTTCAGCGAGGATTGTCCGGTACATATACTATGATGCATACCCGTAATGACGGAAAACGTTATACGGGTAGTTGTACCTTTACGGCAACAGATGAGAAGGGAGTGTATGATTTGATAGCAAAAGATGTTCCGCTCAATAATGGTGTACCTTTTAAAGCTGTATTGACTGACGGACGGCTGGTTATCAACTTTGATAATCAGTATTTGGGATTTATCTCTCCTAATTACATTTATCTCTGTGCGTATGATAAAGCGGCTAATGTATTAACTTGGGGAGGAAATATCACGTATGTTGCTGATTTGCAGTTTACAAAAGCAGGATTACCATTCTTTGAGTTTAAAGATGATGGAACATGGAAAGATCATAAAGTAGACGGATTTATGTATGGCATTTTTGATAAGAAATGGGAAAATGGAGGCCAGTTTGCCGGAAAAAGTTACGGGTATGCGGTTGATATTGTAATGGAACACCAATGAAACAAGTTATATGCTGGAATGTAGAATGACTTAATACTAAAGATACAGCGACATGAAAGATACTAGAATAAATAACATGTTTTGAATATATGTAAGCAAGCGAGTTTAGAGTAAGTCGGATCATAAATTCTTTGAAAGATGATTTAGCTTACATTAATTATGTAGAATAGCTGTCTTGTGATAAAGCAGCTATTCTTTTTTGTATATAGGCGTACGTAGTGAATATTCAATTGATGCTTCTTTTTCTTATAGATTATCTATATGTTTCTAAACTTATTTGATAATTGTTTCCACACGTCCGTTCTTGAAGAAAACATAAAAGGAGCTGGAGTACATCCACTGCACTTCTCCGTTTGATTCCAGAACCGTTTGCGGTTTGCCGAAAGCCAGGCGGCATTCATCCTCGGTCATACCTTTCACCGGTTTACCGATACTGATCTCGTTCCAATGGGTGATCGGTGAAAGTTGATGTGTGGCGATGAAGTCGAACATCCGGTTGAGCATTTGCGATTCCACCTGTACGAAATCATCCATTATCTCCTTGTGCGACGCTTTCTTCTCCGGTTGCAGTTTCTCCATGGCGGTGACTTTCTTCATTACAAGTACCGACGATTCTATCAGGACATCAGAGAGATAGTAGACCAGCTTGCCTTCCGCTACCCGGAAAATGGCTTTGCAATAATAGGTGTTGTTCTGCTTTGAATCTGCTTGCGAGGCGAGTACCAGGTCGCAACTGAAACTTTTGGCCGGTACGTTGGCTTCCGTTATTCCTTCACGTAGCTTCGGACAGACGTTCTCCACCGTCCACAATAGCGCGTTGGCGTAGATATGCTCATCGCTTGCCGGGCTGAAAGAAGTAAACCCGCTGACTACGTATTTGCTGCCGTCGGCACTGACAGGATAAGTTTTCTTCTGTTCCGTAAACGTCTGCGCTATGGCGGGCAGTATTATCCCTATCAGTAGATAGATAATTGCAAGGAATCGTTGTTTGGTCATCATACTCCGTTGTTTTTAAGAAAAACAGCATTCACCCCTTCTCCCTGTTGAGAGAGAAAGACGTGAACGCTGGATATATGTGTAATTGAGGTTTGATTGTACTTCACTTAGAAAGCTACACCCAGACGAATCAGGACATTGCTGGTGTTACACTCCCATGTTTTGATAAAGCCGCGCTGATAAGTGAAATCCAGGTTGAAACGGTCGTACCATATACCGACACCGATATTCATGCCTGCATCCACCCGCTTCCAGTCTTCCCAGTCGCCCATGTTGACGCTTGTTTCTTCACTGTCTCCCTGATAGGATTCTTTTTCTTTAATCTTACCTACATAGTCGCAACTTACGTAAGCGCCGAGATGTGCGTCGACTGCCAGAGCATCCGTAATGTTGTATTTATATCCGAAAGTAAACGGAGAAACCTGTACGTTGTGAGCCATTAAGCTTAGGCTGTATTCGTAGTCGCTTTCGTTTTCTTCGACCTTCCAGCCGCGGGAACCGAGTCCGAACTCCATTCCCCAGTACGTACCTACACTCCCTAATGGCTTCTGGAAACCGTAAACAAAGTTGTAACCGAGTTTGCTGCCGGTGTCTTCCGCTCCGTCTCCGGTCATTTTCATGACATTCAATCCGCCACGCAGGAACCATTGTGTTTCAGAAGGCTGTTTCTGAGCGGATTTGATGCTGACACTTCTGGATGATACAATCTGTGCTTGCACGCCTGCACACAGTAAGAATGCGGCTGCCAATGATAATAGTTTTTTCATGTTGAAATTCTATTTGATTATTAATACTTGTTGTCTGTTTATTTGATAACGGTTGTTATTTGATGACGGCGGCTATCTTGTCTTTGTCGGCTGTTGTGAGAGTTTTTTCCATACGGATCCATTCGTAGTCCGAGGCTTCTGCCGTCTTCCAGTTGATAAAGGTGGCCGGATAGCCGATGACGGTCACTTTATACCCGTTCCCGTCGTCATTGGTTTTGACGTTGAATGTGGCTGCCACTATCACGTCTGCATTATGTTTTTGCGAAGACATATAGATTGCATAGCTGCGGATGTTGACCAGGTCGCCATTCATCTCCTGTTCGGCTTGTTCTCTGGTGAGCGTCCATTCGTCTATAGTCTTTGATGCGTCCTTTCGATTTGTCTATCTGCAACTCCACGGTTAGCGGCTTTACATAAGCGTTTGAGGTGACATCCAGTAGACGTGCCTGTGTTTCCTGCATTCTTACATTTGTTTTCTGTGCGTACGCTCCGATTGCACCGATAAAGGTGAGGAAAATAACTAAAATCAGTTTTTTCGTTTTCATATCCCTTTGTGATTATATGTTAATATGCTTGCAAAGGTATGCGAAAGGACTATACCAGCAGGAGAAAACATAGTTCCAAGGAGGATACGGAATTGTATCCTATTTGGATACACCGGAGGAGCTGCCCGTACTGATGCTGTCGGATAAATCGTGGAAGAAGTCGTGGTTGAGGATGCAGGAGATGCGCCAGAGCAGGTGGATGTCGATATTCTCTTTCCGGAAGATCTTGTAGACGTTGGGACGTGTGCAGCATAGCTGACTGGCGAACCAGGTAACAGTACGTCCTTGTTCGTGAAGCGTGCGTTCGATAAGTTGTCCCGCATGAATCATGTCATTCTGCAAGTGTGCGTCCCCCGGATTCCCGTTGGAGGAACGGATTATTGTAATACCGGCGAGAATATATAAAAGAGGCGTGGGAATCTCACCTTCGTCCGTTCCGTGTTTCAAGGCCTTCGCAATGCCATATCATCAAGAACGAACAACGCAGAAAGCCCACGCCGATATGTACAACACCCGTAACCTCCCTTTGTTTCGGCAAAGAGAGGCACGGATGTATATAAATACACATCAGGAGGACGTCTTTGTTGCTATTCATCTTTCTGGTGATATGAAAAAAACTGCGAAGTTTTGAAACACGAAAGACAAACGCTTGTAAACGTCTTCTCTATATAAACAGCTCTCCCCACTAACCACCCGAAGGCTTTCTGCGGAAGAGTCCGCTGCAAATTTATGAAAAATAATGAGGCGGGAGAACAATATGGTTGCTAAATTTTGCTTATTCAGACCGTGCGGCGTGTTTTCAGAACTTCGGTCACTTACTTTTTCGCGGACCGGATGTTTCGCATGAGTCCCTGATACTTGACCCTTTTCACTGCGCTGCCCTTGAACAGTGTCCTGTATTGTTCTTCCGAGAGGCGGTGCCAGTCTTCCTTCCGCATGGTCAGCAGGGAGGCGGAAGGGGAGAATTCTATTGTCCGTGAAGGAGTCGCGAAGCGGTTCCATGGACAGGCACGTTGACATTCGTCGCAGCCGTAGATCATTTTGCCCATTTTTTGCCCCGTATCGGGCGGAAGTTCTCCACGGTATTCAATGGTCAGGTAAGAGAGACATTTGGCGGAATTGAGCCTGAAAGGCGCTTCTAGCGCTTTTGTAGGACAAGCGTTGAGGCAATGGGTACATGAACCGCAACGGTTTTCCTGCGGACTGTCATAGCGGTCGGCAGGCAAGTCAATAATTAATTCTCCCAAAAAGAAGCAAGAACCCGCTTGCGGAATGATAAGCTGGGTGTTTTTCCCTATCCAGCCGAGTCCGGCACGCCATGCCCAATAGCGTTCGAGTACGGGGGCGGTGTCGCAGAAGGCGCGTCCGCCGGCAGAATAGTTGTTTTGGATAAACTCAAGCAACGTCTTGAGCTTTGCCTTCATGACATCGTGATAATCTTTGCCGTAGGCATACCACGCTATCTGGTATTCATTCTCCGGCAGCTTCGTTTCGGGATAATAGTTCAGGGCAACACTGATAACGGTGCGTGCCCCTTCTACTAAGAGCCGCGGGTCGAGGCGCTTGTCCTCATAATTCTGCATATAAGCCATTTCCCCCTGGCAACCGTCTGCAAGCCATTGGCGGAAAGTATCAGCAACCTTTTCACTGACAGCTTCGGCAGGCGCTGCTCCACAGGCTGAAAAGCCGAGGCGCAGGGCTTCGGCTTTGATTATTTCAGTGGGGAGGAGTGCTTCCATTTTTATAGCTGATATAACGTATTCTGTATAGCTCGCGTAACGTTATAACACTTTAAACTCATATCCTTCCGCTTTCAGAAACTCGATAGAGCGGGGGAGGGCATATTGCAGATTCCCGTTGTTCCATGATTTCAGGGAGTCGTGGAAGGTGATGATAGAGCCGTTGCGTGCGTAACGTTTCACGTTGTTGAGTACCTGTTCCGGGCGCATCCGCTTACTGTAATCGCGGGTCACGAGGTCCCACATGATGATCCGGTAATGATAGCGGAGGGTATAGTATTGTCGGAAACCCATGTGGCCGTGTGGCGGGCGGAACAGGTCGGAATGTATGATTTCATCTACTTTTTGGGCATTTGCCAGATAGTCGGGGTTGGAGTATTCGAATCCACGGATGTGGTTGAAAGTGTGGTTGCCGATGCGGTGACCGTGTTCTACCACCATCCGGTATTCGTCCGGGTGTTTCTTTATATTGTCGCCTACCATGAAGAAGGTAGCTTTAATATCGTGTTT
>OAVO01001142.1_pt1 | contig 12549 bp, 7 predicted proteins | sample 1501411 | NCBI WGS metagenome assembly OAVO01 (sample SAMEA2580081, study PRJEB22360) | human gut metagenome | biome: human gut; feature: human-associated habitat; material: faeces | place: Denmark | collected 2008/2010 | reverse complement strand
TGCCTGGTAACCCTGATGACGTTCCAGGGCGGGAGTCGAGCCACTTAACCCAGTCAGTTCAACGATATTACCTTTCCCTTTCAGGCGGGAAGCGATATAATTGCCTACCGCACGACCGATTTCATAATTATCCGCACCAATATAAGCAGTATATTTATCCGAAAGAATTTTCCGGTCGACCGTGATGACCGGAATTCCTTTCCGGTAAGCCTCCTCAACAATTGGAGTCATGGGGGCAGCCTCATTAGCTGAGATGATCAGCAAATCCACTCCCTTATCCATAAAGTAATGAATATCTTCCGCCTGTCTGCGGTTATCATCACCGGCAGAACGTATCTCGACAGATACACCATCATAGAACATCGCTTCACGAAGTATCTCATCATTCATCTTATGTCGCCACGAATCATCACTACATTGCGCCACACCGATACGAAAACGGGGAGTATCCTGCCGACACGCCGTTATCCCAATAAGGCAAAGCAGTATTGCCGTCCAACGAAAATATCTCATAGCACTGTGCTTTTCTTTCTTCATCGTACCTCTTACCATACAAAATCCTATTCTATATCGGGATAAAGATAATGGTTTTCTTTCAAAAGAACACAAAGAACAGATTGAATAAGACGGAAAAAGTTCTCCATATCTGTTATATCCGTTAATCTCATTTTACCGCCAGTAGCTTGCTTTTTCAAAGCATACGTTATCAAAACAGAACCTCTCAAAGCATAACATTTAACTTTGAGAGGTTCTACATAGATAACAGATACTGATTCAATCTGCCAATATGTAAAATAGGATTATAATAGTCTGTCTTTCAACACCTGCGGCAGTTCCGGCATCGCCCCGCTCTGCGTACAAACGTAAGCAGAGACTTCCACAGCCAGTTTGTGTGCTTCGGGCACCGGCTTTCCATTCAATATGGAAGCACAGAAGGCAGCCGTAAAGGAATCGCCTGCACCTACCGTATCGGCCACGGGGACTTTCGGAGTCTCCTGGAAGGAAACAACCCCCGGAGTAAATACATAGCTGCCATTGATGCCGCAAGTCAGAATCAGCATTTTCAGGTTGTATTTAGCTAACAGAATCCAGCACTTATCCTGCAAGTCAATGCCCGGATAACCGAACATACGACTGATAGTCACCAGCTCTTCATCGTTTATCTTCAAGACATTACAACGTTGGAAAGAGTCACGCAACACTTCTTTGGTGTAGAAGTCCTGACGGAGATTGATGTCGAATATCTTTAATTGTCCATCTATCTCGGGCATTGTATCCAAGAAACGATTGATAGTGGCACGGCTTGCTTCGTTGCGCTGTGCCAGTGATCCGAAACAAACGGCACGTGTGTTCAGCGCCAAACGTTTCAGTTCGTCCGTGAAAGGAATGTTATCCCAGGCGACACCTTCCTTAATTTCATAGCAAGGCACCCCTTCAGCGTCCAGTGTCACTTGTACTGTACCCGTAGGATAATCTACCCGTTCAATCTGAGTATTCAGTTTCTTTTCCTTGAATACCGACATGATCTCGTCACCCAGTTCGTCATTGCCCACTGCACTGACCACACGGCTGTCAAAGCCGAATTGTGAAACATGATAAGCGAAGTTTGCCGGAGCACCGCCTATTTTCTTTCCTTCGGGCAACACGTCCCAAAGCGCTTCACCCATTCCTACTATTATATTATTCATGATAAACAGAGTTTAATTGATTCTCAAATATAAAATTATTTTCTGATACGGAACGTATAAAACAGCAAATAAAGTACACCGACAGTCATGACGGCAATTGCGCCGTTCTGCCCCATTGAAGTGTCCGAAGCCACTCCCATAGCCAGCGGGAACACCGTTCCGCCGAAAAGTCCCATAATCATCAGACCGGAAACTTCGTTTTTCTTACCCGGCAGATAAAGCAATGCCTGCGAGAAGATAACGGAGAACACATTCGAGTTGCCAAAACCTATCAAAGCGATACAAACATAAATGATTACCTTTTCGTGGAAGATAAACAAGCCAATCATGGCTGCCAACATCATAATAACACTGACAGCGAAGAAAGACTTCGCGGACATCTTGCGCAATATGAAAGATCCGAGGAAACACCCTGCCGTACGGAAAATGAAATAAAGACTCGTTGCAAAAGCTGCATCATCCAATCCCATTCCGATGCGCTCCATTAAAATCTTCGGGGCGGTAGTGTTTGTGCCCACGTCGATACCGACATGACACATGATACCGATAAAGCAAAGCAGGATAAACGGCTTGCCGAGCAAGGCAAGGCATTGTCCGAAAGTAGACGGTTTACCTTCTTCCTTTTCTTCTTCAATCTGCGTGGCGTTGAGCAGAAGAATGGCGACAACGGCCACTATCATATAAACCGGGAAAAGAATCCGCCAACCCAAATCGAAAGACGGAATAGCTTGCGTCGCTCCCCACATGGCAATGTATGGTGCCAGGAAAGAAGCAATCGCCTTTACGAATTGTCCGAAAGTCAGGCTGCTCGCCAAGCGGTCACCACGCACGATATTGGAGAGCAACGGGTTCAGAGAAGTCTGCATCAACGCATTTCCGATTCCCAACAGAGAGAAGGAAATCAACATCAACATATAACTGTCACCAAAAACCGGCAACAATAATGAAGCGAATGTCACGAGCAGACTGAGCAATACGGTTTTCTTCTGACCGATACGGCTCATCAACATCCCTGTCGGTACGGAGAAAATCAGGAACCAAAAAAAGACGAGTGAAGGGAAAATGTTTGCTTGTGAGTCCGACAAACCGAGGTCTGCCTTTACATAATTGGAAGCAATGCCTACCAAGTCAACGAATCCCATGGCAAAGAAACATAGCATCACCGGGATCAGTTTGGAGAGAGAAGAGTTTTTACTGTTTTCCATTGTTATATCTATTATTTTATAAATTCTGTGTCCTTATGGCTTAACCGGTCCGCCCCTACGGGAATAAACCCGTTTACCGCTTATACAATTGATGTTTCATACTGATATAATAGGATGAAAGCTACGGTAATGTTGATTCGCCACGGCCGTGACGAATTCTTTCCATGGCTGTGGAAAGATCTCTTCATGGCTGTGGAGAGAAGTTACCACGGCCGTGGTGAGGTATTAATACCGTAAGCCTGACAGAAGTATACCGTTGCCTTCAGTGTACTAATCCGTAGGGGTAGACATACTCTGCCGTAGGGAATCAGGAAAAGAGCGCATAGATTAAATAGCAGAAGCTTATTGCTTCAACCGGTAGACGATAAACGAGTCTACCTTGTAGGCTCCGCCTTTACTGTAAAAATCGATGTGATTGTAAGGTTCCGAAGGGAAGACCTGATTGGTCATTGCGAAACGCCCGCCGTCACCAAATGCTTCCACGCTTGATTTATCTACAAACAAATGAAGCTTCAGCTCATTCTTACCGCTTTCAACAGCTGTCCACGTCAGTGCCGGGAAATTCTCGTTGAAGCCGACATCACCACTTTTACAACGGTCCATAGAGAATCTATTCTCTTTCATATCATATTGCATATCCACTTCTTCGCCCTTATCATTGTAAAGACGGAAGCCGATAACGTCCGCATGCAGGTTCTTGATAGACAGTTCTATTTCGTAAGCGCCTTCGTTGACCGGAATCATTTCTTTTACCGTACGTGTTCCGTTCACTCTGAACGAACGTTTCTTTGAGATGTCACGCAGTTTCTGCAATTCGGGAGACGGGGCAGATTGGAGATAAGTCTCACCGCCGACGGTAAAGAGGCCCAAATCGCGGGGAACGGAGTTCGGACTGCGGTATTGGGAAGTCGGAACATCGTTGGCATATTGCCAGTTGCTCATCCATGCAATAGCGATACGGCGGTTGTCGGGAGCATCGCTCCAAGTCACGGTTGCATAATGATCTTTTCCCCAGTCCATCCATTTGGTTTTGGAGGGAGATTCGTTTACAAATTCTTTTCCGTTGAAGGTTCCTACAAAATATTGAGTGGCACTTCCTCCGAACGGACCGCCGGGATTCAAATTACAAAGCAACACCCACTTCTTTTCATTCGTCCCTTCTACCGGAAGTTCAAACAAATCAGGACATTCCCATACGCCACCATGTGCGCCCTGGCCTTCTCCGAAACTGCTTTCGTACGTCCAGTCTTTCAGATTGGGAGAAGAAAAAATCTGCATCTCCTGTCCTACTGCCAATATCATAATCCAGCGCCGGGTTTCTTTATGCCAAAAGACTTTCGGGTCGCGGAAGTCACGTGCATCGGATGTCAGTACGGGATTGTTCTCATAGCAGGTGAAAGTGCGTCCGTTGTCGGTACTGTAAGCAATGCTTTGTACTTGCCGGTCGCTGTTTTGCGTATAAATGGCGATGATAGCTCCCGCACCGAAACCGGCAGTGTTATCGGTATCGACAACAGCCGAACCGCTGAAGATAGTTCCCAATGCATCGGGCGCAATGGCTACGGGGAGATGTTGCCAGTTTACGAGGTCTTTGCTGATAGCATGTCCCCAGCTCATATTTCCCCATTTGGAGCCGTAAGGGTTGTATTGGTAGAAAAGGTGGTATTCGCCATCCTTGTATACCATTCCATTGGGGTCGTTCATCCAACCGTAAAGAGGTGAGAAGTGATAGGTGGGACGGAACTTTTCGCGGTTGCCGGTATCGAAGGTATCGGCCAACTTCATCTCCTTGCAGCAAACAGCAGAAAGTTTGCCCCGTACAGGGTCGTTCGAGCCCAACTTAAACTTCAATAGTACGTTTTTGCCGGTATAGCCCGAAAGGTCCAGCGGAACGAAATAGTCCACTCTGTTCACCGCCAGACGAACGTCCGCAGCCTTCACCTCTTTATTATTAACGATCATGCTGACACGCACATCAGGCATCACCTCCTCAACGGGGAGAAGCAAATATCGTTGGTTCGTGTTTATCTGTACCAGACAATGCCCTTCGCCCAGGTCCTTGATTATCAAGGAAGGTGCGTCGGCAACAGCGTCCGGAAATGAGAAAATCATCATAGCCAGCATTGCCAATAAGGTCCGTAACTGTTTAAACGAGAATAATACATTCATATCAATATGGTATTAGATTAATTATTAGTATTCATAGCCTTTCATTTGTCACAATGCAAAGATAGGCGTAACGGATAGTTACACCTATCACTTTTGTTTCAAAAGATAGAAAAAATGTTACCTGCCTATTTCTTAGCGCTTAGATAATGCAATATGTTCTTCGTCATGAGCATGATATTATCCTGATAAACGTTCAGATTACTATTCTGGTTCCATTCGTAAGCGGCCAGTCCGAGAGCGATGCAAGTTCCTTGATATTCCGTTGTCGGGGCAAATTCCACCATTCCGGCACAACAATAGTCCGTCACATGACCCCATGTTGCCAAAACGGTAGCGTTATTTTCCTCTTCAAACGCTTTCACCACATTTCCTGCATTGGGGTAAAGGCCGGGGAAACCATAAGAATTCAAATCCCACATACAGTTATGGTCTTCACGCTGTCCGGGGCCGATCAACGGGAATGTTTCGTGAGGGAATTGGTCGGAAGTAACCATACCGGCAAAAGCAGGATGCGAGCGATGGTCATACTCCATTCCGATATTGGCATTAATCGTCCAAATGTCTGCGCCTGATCCGCCTTCACCGTCTCCAAATATTCCGGGAGCCCGTTCGGTACGTCCCAAAGGTACAACCAACTGAGTCGCATGATTGCTCAGGAACAGGTTTCCACCATTCTTATAATAGGTTGTCAACGCGGCAACCGCATCGGCAGACAAAGGTAACTTGTCCCAGCCGGCTCCAATACCCACACGGTCTATATGTACCCAAATAACATCATAAGCAGAAAGATCCTCGCCAGCCAATGCAGCGGCAGTAATGACTTTGCCATTTACAAACTGTTTCTTGAACCATGCATAGGAGGCCTTTTCATCATCATCTTCTATCTCTTCGGGAGTGTCATACGTTATCACATAAGCTGCGTTCGTCAAGTCCTGCGCTTCAGACGGTTTCACCTTTATATTTTCTTCTGTCACTCCGCAATCTATCACTTCGGACGATTCGCTGACATAAAAGACTTGATTGCTGTTCGTATTTTCTATCGTGAAACTTGCGAAACGGTTATTTTCCCCTTCCGCAGCATTCACAGTCACGGGGTTTTCTATACCGTCACTCCAATCCGCATGAATGGTGTTCGACGTGAAGTGGTTATATTCTCCTTTCACATGAATCACTCCATAGTCCGCCTCTTTGCCATTGAGTTGATTATCGCTCCTGTTTACGGTGAACACGTTGTCACTTATCAGATTGTTTTGCCCGCTTATATCAAAGAAGGTCATTTTGTTTCCTGTAAATTCATTATCCGAGATATTCACCCGGCTACAACCTGTAAAGCTGGCACAACGGTCATCTTCCGCCGTCAGTTTGTTGTGAGAGAATATCAGGTTACTTTCACCGGAGATACGCGCCGCCACACCGCCCTGCGCTGATCCGAAGAGGGAGTTGGTCACCATATTCTGTATGCCGCCGTTCATTTCAATGCCATTCACTGCGTCGGTTGCATCTATCCGAGCCAATGTAATGGCATCACATCCCTGGAGTTTAATACCCTGGTACATATTCTCCATTCTGATGTTGAAGAAGTGCAGGCGATCGTTATCGTGCTCGACAAAGATTCCGGTTCCCTGATGATCGGCCTTTCCCACAAGTGTAAGTCCGTTTACCTCCACACCGCTGATACGGTTCTTACGTCCGTCTATATCGGCAACAGGGGCAACGTGTAATGCATATTCGGCATTTCCCAGTATCAGGCGACTTTCCCGGGCATCGGCAGCAGTAGCAGCGACGTCGTCATTCACGCCTTTCAGCGTCACGAAATTGCGGGTGAGCTGAATGGGACTATCCAAACGGAACGTTCCTTCGGGAATAAGTATCGTACCTCCCTCGGGCGGAAGGTCGGCTATTATGGCATTGATGAGGTCGGCACAATCGGTAGAGCCATCAGTCGGAAGCCCGAACTGGGTTATATCTATTATCTTCTGACCGTTACATTCATCACAAAGCGTATAGTTATCGTCATTACTGCAAGATGTGCCCAGTATAAAGAGCAGTCCGCTTATTAAGAATTTATTTATCTTCATGGTGTTATTATATTAATAATGGTATATGATAGGGAGGTTATTCTACTATGCTCACCTTATCGGATGATACACAATTGGAGACTTCGGTTTGTGCGTTCACCAGAAATACCCGATAGCTCTCCAAGTTGTCAACAAAGCAATTCTTGAACACGTTACCGGTTCCCTGTACGGCATTTACAGTCACAGCACCGGCATAAGCCCATTCGCACGACAAGCTATTGGATGCAACCATATTATTGTTGCCCTTTACGTTGATGATGCCAAAGTCGTCGCCGTGGTCGAGCAGCTGGTTCTGAACAGCTCCCGTAAGCCAGAAGATGTTCTTATTCACCGTATTGTCATTACCGTTCAACACCAGAATACCATTATAGTAGCTCTTGAAGTTGTTGCCCTCAATCACACAATTATTACAAGCGTCAAGTACCAGATTTTCACGTCCGTCGGGATAAACCTGATTATTGATGAACGAAAGTTTGTTCACTTCCTGCACCTTGCAAGTAATCCCCGTAGGTTGAGCACCCAATTGGCAGTTCTTCACAACAATATTTTCACCGCCAATCAACTCGATACTATTAGGGAGTTCGCATACCCAGCAATTGACTATCTGCATATTTTTTGCCTGTTCTATCTTAACACCGGTATGCAAATTTATACCGATAATATTAGAAAGCATTCCATTATCGGTCGCGCCGACAAAGTGTATGCCGATGTTCCTGGCTTCCGTGCCGCCTGACACCATCAGGTTCATAATCTTTACGCCTTTCATGCCCGTCTCCACTTTTATGGCAGCCTCGGCATTACGCGCCACCAATTTACTTCCACCGCCAGGACCCAAGAGGTCATTTATTCCATTCACGTCAATATTGCTGCGCATACCGGGATTCAATCCCTTGATCGTCACATTATGCTTATTGATTACAATGGGAGCGTCAAGTACAAAATCACCTTCGGGAATCACCAATACTCCCCCTTCGGCGGGCAACGAGGCTATTGCACTATTTATAGCTTTCGAACAGTCGGTCTTTCCATCGCCAACAGCTCCGAATGCAGTAACATCACCTTCGATGTCAGTATGGGTACCATAGCACAACAGGTTATTGTCATCACTATCGCAGGCCGTGAACATACACAGGCAGAAGGCGCTCATCAAGTATCTTTTTATTTTCATCATATCTATATTTAAGGAGTTTATATTAGTTAAACTTACCATATCCTGGGTTTTGTACATAAGTACCTTCAGAGAAATTATATTGTGCATTGGGAATGGGTAAGTATTCATCCCTGCCACCGATGAAGCGGGCACCGCGATAATAAACACGCTTGTTTTGCTCCACAACGATGTAACTGTTCATGGTTTCCTCAGCAATCCCCCAACGTACCAGATCGAAGAAACGGTCACCTTCCATGGCAAACTCCATGCGACGTTCCCAACGTAATGCTTTGCGGGCAAAGTCCTGATTCCAACCTTCAGCCGGATATTCGCCTATCAGGTAATTGGCCGCATTTTGTTCGGGATGCTTAAAGTCCTTCACATAAGGACTATTCTTGGCACGCAGACGAATACGGTTAATAATCTTGCGGGCTTCTTCCAGTCCGGCAGCTTCGCCAATCTCTATCAAGGCTTCAGCCTTCCACAATAATACATCAGCATAGCGGATTATCTGCCAGTTAAGATGAGAGGCTCCCCAAGGCCACCCCTGGAACATATCTTCACTTTCAGGCGAGATGTAAAAGCGCTTGGTGCAGTTAAAGCCATATTCGCCACTGTTACGTATCCAATTTGCTTTGCAAGGCTCAACTGTGTAAGTTTTCCAGGTAATGCCCGGACGACCGGTAACAAAATCCAGACGGGGATCTACTGTTGCCTCAACGTTAGTGAGCTCATTCCCTTCGTACGTTCCATAATCACTGTTGTTGAAGGTATCAAACAAAGGCAGTCCATAGGCATCTGTCTTATACGCGTTTATCAGATTCTGACTGGGCAGGAAGAATCCGTCGCCACCGTAAGGACCTTTGGGGGCATTGAGCAGGTTGCTCCAATTTATGTTTCCGGCACCTTCGGTTTCATCATCCATCGAATATTGTACGGCAAACACAGACTCTACCCCATTTTCATATTCCAGTTGGTCGAGCTTCTGAAAGTCATTCAAAAGATCATACGCCTTCCCTTGCGCACCTACTTTATCACAAAGAGCCGCTACTTCAGCAAGCAACTGTTTGTCGACAGCAATGACCTGATTATTCTCATCTTGTTGGTAAGCCTGATAAAGTTTGGCTTTGGCAGCGTATGCATATGCTATGTTCTTGGTGATACGGCCTATTTGGGATTGAGTGTCAGGCAAGTCGTTAGCGGCGTCAAGAAACTCCTGCGCAATCTTGCCAAGAAGTTCTTCGCGGGTAAACTGATTGTTGGGGATGTATTTATAATCATCAATATCCACGTTTTCGTCAAAGTAAGGTACTTGTTTGAAAAGGCGGACCAGTTCGAAGAAAAAATGTGCACGAATCACTTTCATTTCAGCTTTACGGCTCTTAAGTACCGGCAAGGTGTTCTCATCAAGTGTATTCATGACCCTCAATGCACTGTTGCAACGTTGCAAGCAACAATAAAGTTGAAACCATTTTTCATCGGCATTAGCCCATGTAGCATCTATCTTAAAAGTTTCAAGCAGTGTACAAAAGTCACCATCGTTTACACCACCGCCACCTTTATAGGCATTGTCCGAACGTACTTCACCATACGTCCAATTGGTCATCGGTACCCAGTGCATATCACGATTGGGACCTTTCAGCCCGGCGTAAGCCGAAGTGACCAGGAGTTCCACACCTTCAGCCGACGACAACAAATCGTCATTGAGTGTACCCTGAGGTTTAGTATCAAGAAAACGACTCTCATCACAACCGGCCAATAGTGCCACAACACCTGCCGCAAGGATATATTTCAATTTCATAATGTTCTGTATTTAGGATAAAAGATTAAAAACCAAGTGATAGACCGAATGTGTAGGTACGAGGCTGAGGATATGGATAGCCCAATCCTTCAGGGTCGGCACCAGTATAATTAGTCAGCGTGAAGACATTCTGTGCTTGCAGATATACACGCAAATTAGAAAGACGTGCTTTCTTAATCCACTTATCGGGGAAGGTGTAGCCCAGTGTCAAAGTCTTCAACTTCACATAAGAACCATCTTCAATAAAGAAAGTAGAACTGCGTGTTTCCACATTATTATCAACCACCGTCAGTGCAGGGATATTACAATTATAGACTCCGGTTTGCTCATACACATTCCAAGCATTCATTGCATCAATCAGACGCGTAGAGTGATTGCCCGTCCAGCCTTGGAAAAGATCCGTATAGAACTTTGAGTTATTCCATGCATCGCGAATCATACCGTTGAAGAATACGGAAAGATCAAACCCTTTGTAGGATGCACCTATGTTCAGACCACCGATAAACTTAGGCTGGTCACTGCCTTGCCAGTCCATATCGGCAGTATTGATGATGTTGTCGCCATTAAGATCCTTATAGCGAATACGTCCCACGCCGGGAGCACCAATCTGTACATCATACTTGCTCAGGTATTCATATACCTCTTGCTTGGTCTTGAATATGCCATCGGCTTTATATGACATCCATGAACCGAAAGGCTGTCCTACAATGGTTTTATCCACACCATTACCACCTCCCCAAGTGTATTTGATGACATCCGGAAGTTCGGTTATCTTATTTTTGTAATAAGAGAGGTTGAATGAGATGTCATATTTGAAGTCCTTTATTTCGTCCCTCCAGGTCAAAGTCGCTTCTACACCGTTATTATCCATACTGGCAGCATTATACCATTTATAACCACCTTCACCGATCACACCGATATATGGTTTCTGAATTAACATATCAGTGGTCTTCTTTTGAAAATAGTCCAGAGTCACCCCCAAACGAGCGTCAAAGAAGGCTGCATCAATACCGAAATTCAATTGTTTGGTTTCCTCCCACTTCAAATCGTTGTTGCCCGAACGGTCTTTCTGTACGCCGGGTACCACCGTCGCCCCGTCGCCGTTGAAATTGTAGGAACCATTGGACATATTGGTGTAATAGAGATTGTATGTAGCATTATTGTCAATCTGGTCGTTACCATTAATACCCCATGATGCACGCAGTTTAAGGTCTGACAGCCAACTTTGTGTACGTTCCATAAATTTCTCGCGTGAAACTCTCCAGCCGGCTGATACCGAAGGAAAGATTGCTGAATTGTTACTTTTACCGAAACGTGAGGAAGCATCACGGCGTACCGTTCCTGATATCAGGTACTTATCATCGAACGCATAGTTCACCTTACCGAAGTAAGAAACCATAGCATAAGTGGAAGCATTGTTACTCACACTTTTTCCTTCGGTCACTGTGTCCAGATAGCGATAGTCGAGGTCTTCTATCACCAATCCGCGACCATACCCCTGCAAATGTTCACCGTTTTCTTTCTTGGCCTCGGTTCCTATCACAGCACTGATATTATTCTTTCCTAATTCTATGCTATAATTGGCGGTATTCGACCATACCCACTGCACACTATTATCCTGCCGCACAGTCAGCTCATTTATATCGACCTTACGATCGGCTTCGCTCCACTTCGGGACGAAGGTTGAGTTGAAACCGGTAGTGTAGTTCAATCCAAACTGACTCTTCAATACCAGGTTTTTAATTGGCTCTACTTCCAAATAAGCACTGCCAAAGATACGCCAGCTTTTATGACGATTATCAGCTTCGTTATCTGTCAAGCGAACGGCATTCGGCTTATCCCCCAATATGTCTACGTAACCACCGGCATATCCTCCGTTTTCATCATACACAGGAATAGCAGGATGCTGGGCAATCACAAGTTCTTCTATACCGGACGGATTGAGATGTTCCAACCAGTGGTTCACGGAAATGCTTTCACCCACACGTACTTTGCCATCAACAAAGCGGAAATTAGAAGCCAGGCGAGAATTAAAACGTTCATAGTCAGTGTTGCGACAAAGACCATCCTGATTCATATAGTTTATAGTAAGAGCTACATTACCGTCTTTGAATCCCTTAGAGAGAGAAAGGTTGTAATTCTGCATCAAAGCCGTACCGAATATCTCCTTTGCCCAATCGGTGTTACCCGATTTTATTTTGACTCCGTTCTGGTCGAAATAATATTCCTGCAACTGGGCTTTTTCCCCATTTCCGTACACTACACTGTTCGGATGAGTTCCGTAAGTGTTTTTATAGGCTTGCCAATAAACATCTCCCCATTGGTAAGCATCGAGCATATCAACACCACCGGCAAAAGTCTGGGCAGTGAGTGACATATCAAAACTCACTTTCACATCACCTTCCTTAGCACGTTTTGTGGTAATGATAATGACACCGTTGGCGGCCTGCGCACCATA
>OAVO01001134.1_pt1 | contig 12647 bp, 9 predicted proteins | sample 1501411 | NCBI WGS metagenome assembly OAVO01 (sample SAMEA2580081, study PRJEB22360) | human gut metagenome | biome: human gut; feature: human-associated habitat; material: faeces | place: Denmark | collected 2008/2010 | reverse complement strand
CCGTCTGTATCTCTTTCAGGAAATACAGGCGGATTTTTTTATTCAGGGGCGGCTCTTTTGCTGCCCCCATCTTTTAGAAAGGACGGACAACATGAAGAAAATACGAAGCTATACCAGTATCTGGTCGGTGGAAAAGGTACTCTATTCCATCAATGATTTTAAGCTGCCATTTCCCATCACGTTCACACAGATGGCGTGGTTCGTGGTGTCGGTGTTTGCAGTTATACTCTTGGGGAACCTCCCTCCCCTTTCGTTCATTGACGGAGCATTTTTAAAATATTTCGGCGTACCCTTTGCCCTCACTTGGTTCATGTGCCAGAAGACTTTTGACGGGAAGAAGCCTTACGGCTTCCTGAAATCCGTACTGGCATATCTGGTACGCCCGAAACTGACGTATGCAGGAAAGCCCGTGAAGCTGGAAAAGGAATATCCGGCACAGCCTATCACGGCAGTAAGGAGTGATATTTATGGCATATCCGATTAAGTATATCGAAAATAACCTTGTGTTCAACCATGACGGGGAGTGCTTCGCTTACTATGAGCTGCTTCCCTACAACTATTCCTTTTTAAGCCCCGAACAGAAATATCAGGTACACGATTCATTCCGTCAGCTTATCGCCCAGAACAGGGACGGAAAGATTCACGCCCTGCAAATCAGCACCGAATCCAGCATACGGGCGGCACAGGAACGCTCCAAACAGGAAGTAACGGGCAAGTTAAAGGATGTTGCCTGTGCAAAGATTGACGCACAGACCGAAGCCCTGATTTCCATGATAGGGGAAAATCAGGTGGACTACCGCTTTTTTATCGGCTTCAAGCTGCTTGTTAATGAGCAGGAAGTCACCATGAAACAGTTTCGCAGGGAAGCAAAGACCGCTGTTTCCGACTTCCTCCATGAAGTCAACCACAAGCTCATGGGGGATTTTGTTTCCATGAGCAATGAAGAAATCTGGCGGTTTCAGAAGATGGAAAAACTGTTGGAAAGTAAAATCTCACGCCGCTTTAAAGTCCGGCGGCTTGATAAAGACGATTTTGGTTATCTGATTGAGCATTTATACGGGCAGACCGGAACCGCCTACGAAGATTATGAGTATTACCTGCCAAAGAAGCGGTTTCAGGAAGAAACGCTGGTGAAATACTATGACCTCATCAAACCCACCCGTTGTCTGATAGAGGAAAACCAGCGGTATCTGAAAATCGAACAGGAAGACGGGACAGTTTATGCCGCCTACTTTACTATCAACAGCATTGTGGGGGAACTGGACTTCCCATCCTCGGAAATCTTTTACTATCAGCAGCAGCAATTTACCTTTCCCATTGATACCTCTATGAATGTGGAGATTGTCACAAACCGAAAAGCCCTCTCTACGGTGCGGAACAAGAAAAAAGAGCTGAAAGATTTGGACAACCACGCATGGCAGAATGACAGCGAAACCAGCACAAACGTGGTGGACGCTTTAGACAGCGTGAATGAGCTGGAATCCACCTTAGACCAGAGCAAGGAATCCATGTATAAGCTGTCCTATGTGGTGCGTGTGACGGCTCCCGACTTGGAAGAACTGAAACGCCGCTGCAATGAGGTGAAAGATTTTTATGACGATTTGAACGTGAAGCTGGTTCGCCCCTTTGGGGATATGCTGGGGCTGCATGGGGAATTTCTCCCTGCCAGCAAACGGTATCTGAACGATTACATCCAGTATGTCACCAGTGATTTCCTTGCTGGTCTTGGCTTCGGGGCAACCCAGATGTTGGGGGAAACGGAGGGAATTTATATCGGGTACAGCCTTGATACGGGAAGAAACGTGTACTTAAAACCTGCCCTTGCCAGTCAAGGGGTAAAAGGCTCCGTCACCAACGCCCTTGCTGCAGCTTTTGTCGGCTCCCTCGGCGGTGGAAAATCATTCAGCAACAACATGATTGTCTATTATTCCGTACTATTTGGGGCACAGGCACTCATTGTTGACCCGAAAGCGGAACGGGGACGCTGGAAAGAAACCCTGCCGGAAATCGCCCATGAAATCAATATCGTAAACCTGACCTCGGAGGAACAGAACAGGGGCTTACTCGACCCGTATGTGATTATGGAGAACCCAAAGGATTCCGAATCACTGGCAATCGACATCCTGACCTTTTTAACGGGCATTTCCAGCCGTGACGGGGAGAAGTTCCCTGTTCTTCGGAAAGCCATCCGTGCGGTGACAAACAGTGAGGAACGGGGGCTTTTCAAGGTGATTGAGGAACTACGGGCGGAGGGAACCGCCATCAGCACCAGCATAGCCGACCATATCGAATCCTTTACGGACTATGACTTTGCACACCTGCTCTTTTCGGATGGGGACGTCACACAGTCCATCAGCCTTGAAAAGCAGCTCAACATCATTCAGGTGGCGGATTTGGTGCTGCCGGATAAGGAAACCTCGTTTGAAGAATACACCACAATGGAGCTGCTTTCCGTGGCAATGCTCATTGTAATCAGCACCTTTGCCCTCGACTTCATCCATACAGACCGCAGCGTGTTTAAGATTGTGGATTTGGATGAAGCATGGAGCTTCTTACAGGTGGCACAGGGCAAGACCCTTTCCATGAAGCTGGTTCGTGCCGGACGTGCCATGAACGCAGGCGTTTATTTTGTCACCCAGAACACGGACGATTTGCTGGATGAAAAGCTGAAAAACAATCTGGGCTTGAAGTTTGCGTTCCGCTCCACAGACATCAACGAAATCAAGAAGACCCTCGCCTTTTTCGGGGTGGATTCCGAAGATGAAAACAACCAGAAGCGGCTCCGTGACTTGGAAAACGGACAGTGCCTTATCAGTGATTTGTACGGGCGTGTGGGCGTGATACAGTTCCATCCTATCTTTGAAGACCTGTTCCATGCCTTTGATACCAGACCGCCCGTAAGAAAAGAGGTGGAATGATGGTGATACATAGAACTTCCAACCGACAGCAATTCCCAGTTCCCTATCACTCAAAAAAGGGGTTGTCTTGGAAGATAGCAGGAAAAATGATTGGCAGGGTGCTTCTGGCACTCCTGCTCATCCTCCTGCTGCTTGCAGTCTTCGGCACAGCCGCCCACGCTGCCGGATTGGTGGATGATACGGTGGACGCTGCCAACGAATACAGCAAATATCCTCTGGACAATTACCAGCTTGATTTTTATGTGGACAGCGGATGGGACTGGCTCCCGTGGAACTGGCTGGACGGTATCGGAAAACAGGTGATGTACGGGCTGTATGCCATCACAAATTTTATCTGGACAATCAGCCTGTACCTTTCCAACGCCACAGGGTATCTGATTCAGGAAGCCTACTCGCTGGATTTCATTTCCTCTACGGCGGATTCCATTGGGAAAAATATGCAGACCCTTGCAGGCGTTACCACAGGCGGCTTGTCCTCGGAGGGATTTTATATCGGGTTCCTGCTGATTCTCATTCTGGTGGTAGGGATTTACGTTGCCTACACAGGGCTTATCAAACGGGAAACCACAAAAGCCATCCATGCCGTTGTCAATTTCGTGGTGGTGTTCGTGCTGTCCGCTGCCTTTATCGCCTATGCCCCAGATTATATCGGGAAAATCAATGAATTTTCCGCAGACATCAGCAATGCCAGCCTGACCCTTGGTACAAAGATTGTGCTGCCGAACTCGGAAAGTCAAGGAAAAGACAGTGTGGATTTGATACGGGACAGCCTGTTTTCCATTCAGGTCAAGCAGCCGTGGCTCCTGCTGCAATATGGCAACTCGGATGTGGAAAGCATTGGGGCTGACCGTGTGGAAAGCCTGCTCTCAACCAGCCCAGACGAAAACAACGGGCAGGACAGGGAAGAAATCGTGGTGGAGGAAATCGAAGACAGGGAAAACACCAACCTTACCATCACAAAGACCATCAACCGCTTGGGAACCGTCTTCTTCCTATTTATCTTCAATATCGGTATCTCCATTTTTGTATTCCTGCTCACAGGGATAATGATTTTCTCACAGGTGCTTTTTATCATTTACGCCATGTTCCTGCCTGTGAGCTTCCTCCTTAGCATGGTGCCCTCTTTTGAGGGGATGTCAAAACGTGCCATTACAAAACTGTTCAATACCATCCTTACCAGAGCCGGAATCACCCTGATTATCACGGTAGCGTTCAGTATTTCCACCATGCTCTACAACCTGTCTGGGGAATATCCGTTCTTCCTGACGGCGTTCTTGCAGATAGTGACCTTTGCCGGAATCTATTTCAAGCTGGGGGATTTGATGGGGATGTTCTCCTTACAGAGCGGCGATTCCCAAAGCATGGGAAGCCATATCATGCGAAGACCCCGTATGCTCATGCACGCCCATATGCACCGTTTACAGCATAAGTTAGGACGTTCCGTGGCGGCTCTTGGAGCTGGAACGGCTGCATACCACGCAGGAAAACAGGCTGGCTCAGACCAGAGAAATGCTTCCACCTCCGGCTCTTCCAAACGGACACAGGCAGACCACAGCCGACCAGACGGACAGACAGCACCGGAAAAGGAATCCGCATGGAAACGGGCTGGCTCTGCGGTAGGTGCGGTGGTAGATACCAAAGATAAGATAGCCGATACTGCCGGACAGCTTCGGGAGCAGGCAAAGGATTTGCCTGTCAATGCAAAGTACGCCCTTTATCACGGGAAAACACAGGTATCAGAGGGTGTAAGGGATTTTACTTCCAGCATAACCCAGACCCGAACTGCCAGAGCGGAACAACGAAACGCACAGGCAGAAAGCCGCAGACAGACCATTGCAGAACGCAGGGCGGAACTGGAACAGGCAAAACAACCGCAAAAGACAGCTTCCGAAGCACCCAAAGGGGCGGCTCCTGTCCATGAACGCCCTGTTACTACAAAGCAGCCGGAAGATTTCCGACATCATGCAGGAAAACCAGCCATGCAGCCTGCTTCCTCATCCATCAGGGAACGGGGACAGGTTCCTTATGGGGGAACTGTGGCGGATCGGGCTTCGGTTCCGGTGGTAAAAGCGGCTTCTATCCACCATGAACAAACGCCTCTTGTAAGGACAGAACGCCAGATAGTCCCATCTGCTTCCCTATCCCAGTCGGATGAAAGACAAAAGGCGGCTCCCACTATCACACCGGCTGCTCCCCGTCCGGCAAGACCTGTCCAGAATGATACGGCTCCTGTGATACCGGAAAGAAAACGGGCTGCCCCTGCGGTAAAAGAATCAAACTTTACCATCCGGCGTACCACCGCCAGAAAGGAGTGGACAAAAACGGTAAAAGCGGCTGCCAAACAAAAGAAAGGGGAGAAACCATGAAATTAAGACACCTTTTCTTTGCCTGTTCCGGCGTGTTCGTGATGATGTTCTCCCTGCTCCTTTTGGTGGTGATTGTCTTCTCGGATGAGGAAGACGGAGGAAGCGGCGGAAACCTTATCTATGGGGGCGTGAGCGTATCACAGGAAGTCCTCGCCCATAAACCTATGCTGGAAAAGTATGCAAGGGAATATGGCATAGAGGAATACTTAAATGTGCTGCTCGCCATCATTCAGGTGGAATCCGGCGGCACGCTGGAAGACGTTATGCAGTCCTCGGAATCTCTGGGGCTTCCCCCGAACTCCCTTAGTACAGAGGAATCCATCAAACAGGGCTGCAAGTATTTCTCGGAACTGCTCGCAGCGGCAGAAACAAAGGGCTGTGATTTAAACAGTGTGATTCAGTCTTACAACTACGGCGGTGGTTTCCTAGACTATGTAGCAGGGCACGGAAAAAAATACACCTTTGAACTGGCAGAGAGCTTCGCAAGGGACAAATCCGGCGGAAAGAAAGTCACCTACACCAACCCTGTTGCCGTAGAGAAAAACGGGGGCTGGCGGTATTCCTACGGAAATATGTTCTATGTCCTCTTGGTATCGCAATACCTGACCGTGGCACAGTTTGATGATGAAACGGTGCAGGCTATCATGGAGGAAGCCTTAAAGTATGAGGGCTGGACGTATGTGTATGGGGGCGATTCCCCCTCCACTTCCTTTGACTGTTCGGGACTGGTGCAGTGGTGCTATGGCAAGGCAGGAATCGCCCTGCCACGGACAGCACAGGAACAGTACAATGTGACGCAGCACATCCCCCTGTCCGAAGCAAAAGCAGGGGATTTGGTCTTTTTCCATTCCACCTACAATGCCGGAACCTATATCACCCATGTGGGGCTGTATGTGGGAAATAACCGGATGTACCATGCCGGAAATCCCATTGGTTACGCAGACCTGACAGGCTCCTACTGGCAACAGCACCTTGCCGGAGCCGGACGAATCAAACAATAAGAAAGGATGAACCGATATGATTCAGATTAGAAAAGAGGAAAACCAGAAAAAGCAGAAAGAAAAGAAACTGAAAGTCTACAAAGCCAATACCCACAAAAAAACCGTGATTGCCCTGTGGGTGCTGCTGGCGGTGAGCTTCCTGTTTGCCGTCTATAAGAATTTCACGGCGATAGACATTCATACTGTCCATGAAACCAAAGTAATTGAGGAACAAATCCTCGACACCCACAAGATAGAGAATTTTGTGAAGAATTTCGCAGAAGTCTACTATTCATGGGAACAGTCCGCCGCTTCCATTGATAGCCGGACAAATGCTTTAAAAGGGTATCTCACCGGAGAGCTGCAAGCCCTGAATGTAGATACTGTCCGAAAGGACATCCCCGTATCGTCTGCCCTGACCGATTTTCAGATATGGGAAATCACAGAAGAAAAGGAGCAGCATTATCAAGTGACCTACACGGTGGAACAGCGTATCACAGAGGGAGAATCCAGTAAAACCGTCCGTTCTGCCTATCAGGTGACGGTCTATGTGGACAGTTCTGGAAACCTGACGATTATCCAGAATCCGACTATCACCAGCGTTCCCGTAAAATCCGGCTACACCCCAAAAGCGGTACAAAGTGACGGTACGGTGGATTCCATCACCACAGAGGAAATCAACGAATTTCTCACCACCTTTTTCAAGCTGTACCCTACAGCAACCGCAAAGGAACTGACCTATTATGTGAGTGAGGGCGTGCTGAAACCTGTGGGGAAAGAGTATATTTTCTCGGAACTGGTGAATCCGGTTTATAACCGAAACGGAAATCAGGTGACAGCTTCCCTTGCAGTGAAATATCTGGATAACCAGACCATGACAACACAGGTATCACAGTTTAACCTTGTGCTGGAAAAGAACGGGGAAAACTGGAAGATTGTGAAATGATTATATATTCCAATAGTAAACAGATGATAAAAAATCATCTGTTTACTATTGGATGTGAGATAAATTCTTGTTTTAATTCCTAAATCTTTCTATAATAAAATTAAATTATCAATCTAATTTCATATTCTTTTCATATAAATGCTGTACAGTAAAAATGGAGGTGAATATATGGCTAAAATATTGATTGTCGAAGATGATAAAAGAACAAATATGGCTATTTGTGAATATTTAAAACCAACCGGACATAACATTGTTTCTGCTTATGATGGTGAGGAAGCATTGCAATTATTTCATAGTACAACAATAGATTTAATTGTTTTAGACATTATGCTTCCACGATTAACTGGGATTGCTGTTTTACATGAAATAAGAAAAAGCAGTCTTATACCTGTACTTATGCTCACAGCGATTGAGGATGAATATACGCAATCACAAAGTTTTGATGAATTAGCAGATGATTATGTAACAAAACCTTTTTCTATGGTATTGCTTGGAAAAAGAATCACCGCTCTTTTGCGCCGCTGTGGACAAATGCAGTCTATAGACACTATTACTTTCGGGGATGTTACTGTCAATTTTTCTGGATATACAGCCCATGATAAAAATGGAAGAATTGACATTACTCCAAAAGAAATAGAATTATTAAAACTTCTTATAGAACATAAAGGACTGGTTTTGACCCGTTCACAAATTCTTGACGAACTATGGGGATATGATTACCCTATTATCGACCGGACAATAGATACTTATATCAAAAATTTAAGAAAAAAATTACGTCTTAATTGTATTGTAACAGTAAAAGGAATCGGCTATAAGTATGAGGTGGTGGAATGAAACGATTAAAAATATTGCCTAAAATTTTTTTATATACATTCAGCATTATGGTGTTTATTATAATTGCAGCTCATCTGATTTTGTATTTACTTGCCCCACGAATTGCTATAGATTACACTTCATCAGTAATATCAAATCAAAGTGAATATGTATTAGATGGCAGTATCGACCCTTTGCAGTTTGTATCACAGGCAATTTGGCAGGCGTTACCATTTTCTGTTTTTTGTTGTATTATTCTTTGTGCAATATGTTCCTATTTTTTTTCAAAAAGTATTACAACACCAATTCGGAAAATTTCAAGTGTGACAAAACAAATGTCTAAAATGGATAAATCTGCTGTTTGTATAGTATCTTCTCAAGATGAAGTGAGAGAATTAGCTGATAATATCAATCAATTATATTATCGTCTATTTACAACTATTAAAAATCTTGAAGCAGAAAAGGAAAAGGTTAAAGAAAGTGAACAGGCAAAAATTGATTTTTTAAGGGCAGCGTCACATGAATTAAAAACCCCAGTAACCGCTTTAAATGCAACCTTGGAAAACATGATTTTAGGAGTGGGAAGTTATTGTGATTATTCCACATATCTTCCTGAATGTAAGGATATAGTAGAACAGCTTGCAACCATGATTCATGAAATTTTAGAAACTTCCAAAATAAATATGGAAACCACTCAGGAAGATTCTACGAAATGTAATTTATCAGACTTAATTTTGAATGTATGTGAACCATATAAACTGATTGCTGCGACTCATGGTATCAATTTAAAGTTAGATATTCCTCAAGAATACAGGATAATAATTCCACAAAAGCAATTTAGTCGGGCATTTTCTAATATTATTGCAAATGCTGTCACCTATACTCCAAATGAGGGGAGTGTTTTTGTCTGTTTAAAAGAACATACTTTAACGGTAGAAAATGAATGTATTCCGATTGATAAACAACAATTAGCACATATATTTGAACCATTTTATCGTCCTGATTTTTCTCGCAATAGTGATAGCGGTGGAAATGGATTAGGACTTTACATTGTCTCAACTATTTTTTCATCACTTCATATTTCGTATGAATTTTTACCAACAGAATCACAAAAAGGGATGTGTTTCTCTATCCTCCTGCCAAAAGCTCTCTAATTTCAGAGGGCTTTTTTTCGCCCTAAATTCTATATTCATTTCATATACATTCCATATTGAACATTTATGATGTTCCTGTATTCAAAATAAAAAATCAGGAGGTATAAAAAATCATGAACTTTATGAAAAGAGCATTTCTATATGTCTCACGTAAAAGAGGAAAGAGTATTTTGCTTTTTTTCATCCTTTTAATTCTGTCAACTTTTGTTCTAACAGGACTAAGTATTGGAAGCGCGTCAAAACAAGCTCAAAAAAATTTAAGACAAAATATCGGCGGCTCTTTCAATATTGATGTCAATTATTCAGATTCAAATCCATATTATCACGAAGAAGAAAGTGAGAATGAAGATGGGTCTTCCGACCTTTTAATGTACTCGACTGAGCAGGTGACATCAAAAATGGTAGAAAACATTCGGAATATTTCCGGTGTTAAATTCTGTGATGCAACAACGGAAAGTCTGATAAATTTTGATAAACTTTTACCATTTGCCGGAACTGTTCCATTAGATGAGAGTCTTTCTCATTGTGTAAAAAGCATTGGTGTATGGCGTTCAGAAGAACAAAATTTCTTTACTTCTGGAAAAGTCCAACTAATAGAAGGCAGGCATATTTTAGACAATGACATACACAAAGTTATTGTATGTAAAGACTTAGCAGAAAAAAACAACTTAAAATTAGGCGATTCCTTAATTGTAACAAATGAGAACGGAAAGCAACTAGCTTTTGAAATTGTTGGATTGTTTCATGCACAAAAACTTGAAAAAATTGGCGAATCAATACCAACATATGATAAGATACAAAATTTAATTTTTACAGATATAGAATCTATTGTCGAACTTGAAAATAGTGTTGCAGTGCAAGGGTTTGATACAGTAAAAGTTACCGTAAATGACCCTAAAGATATTGAAAAAATTATAGAGCAAGTAAAACATTTACCTGACTATAAAGAAAATGTTTATAACATTTATGCCAATGATGAGGTTTACAAAAACACAGCAATTTCTTTAGAGAATTTAGATACGTTAGTTATCGGCTTGTTACTTGTAATCATTATCGCAAGTGTTATTGTTCTTTCACTTATTCTCACACTTTGGGGAAAAGAGAGAATACATGAAACAGGCGTTTTTCTCTCCATTGGAATAAAAAAATCCAGCATATTAGGACAATACCTTATTGAAGTTTTAATGATAGCAATTTTAGCTTTTACCTTATCTTTTGTTACAAGCAATATGATTTCTGGAAATATTGCAAATACCCTTTTACAACAAAATACAAAAAATGAAAAACAGCAGCTTTCAACACAAGAAGACCATACAGAAATGAAAAGTCTGGATTTTAGCGTTTCAGAAGATTCAGAATCCGCTATTCCTGATATTAAGGTAGAAATTACTTTGCCCGATATATTGCAATTATACACAATCGGTTTTTCTATCATTTTTATTTCAGTAACTATATCTTCGATTAGTGTTATGCGTTTAAAACCACGGGAAATTTTAGCCCGTATGAGTTAAGGAGGAACAAATGTCAATTTTTAAATGTAATCATGTATCATACTCTTATGATAAAAATACAAACGTGCTGAAAGATATTACCTTTTCATTTGAACTAGGAAAAGTATATGCGATTTTAGGTTCATCTGGTTCCGGAAAAACAACATTACTTTCACTACTAGGGGGACTTGATATACCAACTACCGGAACTATTTTATACGAAAATGAAGATATTAAAAAAATAGGATTGGAATCTCATAGACAAAATCATGTTTCTCTTATATTTCAAAATTATAATTTGATTGATTATATGACACCGATTGAAAATGCAACTTTGGCAGCAAAGAAAGATGTTGATGTGGTTCCTCTTTTAAAACGTCTGGGACTTTCTGATAAAGAACTAAAACGAACCATTTTAAAATTGTCTGGTGGGCAACAACAACGTGTAGCAATCGCACGTTCCTTAGCTACCGATGTCCCTATTATACTGGCAGATGAGCCTACAGGAAATCTTGATGAAATAACTGCCGCTGAAATCACACAAATATTACAGGAAACTGCCCATAAATTGAATAAATGTGTCATTATTGTTACTCATTCTAAAGATGTTGCTCAAAAAGCTGATACTGTGTTAGAACTCAAACAAGGAATATTAAGGCAGGTGAAAAAATGAAAAAAACGATTACACTAATAATTTGTTTATTACTTTCTACTTTTGCATTTAGTGGATGTGTAAACAGAACAGAAAAAAGTAAATCTGAAAAAGTTTCTTACGATTACGAAATTTCAGGGCAGGAGGATATGTCAGATATAGAAATTGTGCCAGAAAATGAAAAGTAAGCCAACGGAAGAATTATTCTTCCATTCGCTTATATTTCATAATACCATCAATAACGCTTTCCATAATTACAAGGTCGGTATCTGTCAACTGATTTATTTTTTCTTCAAGCTGCCTACGTCTGCTGCTTTTTATCATGTTATCAGTAGGTAGAAAAAATTCATCAACAGATACATTTAATAATGATACAAGGTCGTAAAGAACCTGTAAACTTGGGTGCTGCCCTTTGTTCTCAATATTGGTTAAATAGCGTGGGTCAATCTCAATCATTGCTCCTACCTGTTCACGGGTCAGCCCTCGTTTTTTTCGGGCTTCTTTTATAGCAAAACCTAATGCCCTGAAATCATATTTATCTTCTTTTTTACGCATAATACACCACCTCTGTACATTTTACTGTTCCTGTTACAATAGTAAAAGGTATAGAAAAACGTATTATATAGTTGTACAGTTCCTATTATGCGTATTTGAGAGAAAATCATGCTGACAAAACGTAAATAAAAAAACCGTTATTTGGCAGCATACTTTCTCTGCGTCAAAAATCATATCATTATTCCCAGACGACGGTTTAACAAAAGCCGCCGTCTTTTTTGCTTAAAATGTAGATGATTTTTAAAGTCTGCTACTTTTTACAGACAGCGGCTTACAGGAGGAAGCCGCTATGCAAAATATTTTCTTAAATATATCTACGTTCGGTAAACCGCTAAAAAAAGCCATCCACCTACACTAGAAAAGTCTGACCCTCAATGTGGTTTTTCAGAATACATAGAAAGAACTATTGAAGCATACAAGCAGAAATATCGTCTGTTTGCGTGCTTTTTTAGTTGGAAGAAAAAGTTTTTAAATTTTTCTTTTCAAAACGCAACTGCACCCCCTGTCCTGTCGGGACTAAGAGCGAAAAGGGGGAAAGAAGCAGAAATTCCTATCAACTCGCTCCCTTTCAAGGCTGGAAAGGGGGTGAGCAATGATGAAGCCATCTGAATTTCAGACAACCATAGAGAACCAGTTTGATTACATTTGTAAAGTCGCTATGGAAGATGAACGCAAAGACTATCTCAAAGCGTTGTCCAGACAGTGTAAACGGGAAACCCTGTTCTGTGATATGGACGATTACACCGTCAATCTGTTTTCTTCCGAAGACACCT
>OAVO01001113.1_pt1 | contig 12915 bp, 6 predicted proteins | sample 1501411 | NCBI WGS metagenome assembly OAVO01 (sample SAMEA2580081, study PRJEB22360) | human gut metagenome | biome: human gut; feature: human-associated habitat; material: faeces | place: Denmark | collected 2008/2010 | reverse complement strand
ACCGGCAACTCCGGGAATGGAAAACCGGAAAGGTGTGATTCTTTAGGCACACATGGACATGGTTCCGCAGAAGAATAACGATACGGTGCACGATTTTGAAAAAGATCCTATCGAAACTTATATAGATGGCGACTGGGTAAAGGCCAAAGGAACTACGCTGGGAGCAGATAACGGGCTTGGCGTGGCTGCTATCATGGCTGTGCTTGAAGCGAAAGATTTGAAACATGGTCCGCTGGAAGCACTGATTACCAAAGACGAAGAAACCGGTATGTACGGCGCGTTCGGTCTGAAGCCGGGGACAGTGAACGGAGAAATCCTTCTGAATCTCGATTCGGAAGATGAAGGCGAGTTGTATATCGGTTGTGCAGGCGGTATGGATGTCACTGCTACACTGGAATATAAGGAGGTAACTCCCGAAGAAGGCGATATCGCTGTTAAGGTTACGTTGAAAGGCTTGCGTGGTGGGCATTCCGGATTGGAAATCAATGAAGGGCGTGCCAATGCCAACAAATTGCTGGTTCGCTTTATCCGCGAGGCAGTTGCCAGTTACGAAGCACGCCTGGCAAGTTGGGAAGGCGGCAATATGCGTAATGCCATTCCACGGGAGGCACACGCGGTTGTTACCATTCCAGCTGAGAATGAAGAAGAATTGTTGGGCTTGGTGAAATATTGCGAAGACCTGTTCAATGAAGAATATTCGACGATTGAGACTCCGATCAGTTTCACGGCAGAACGTGTGGAAGTTCCGGCAGGTCAAGTGCCCGAAGAAATTCAGGACAATCTGATTGATGCTATTTTTGCTTGTCAGAATGGTGTGACCCGTATGATTCCGACCGTTCCCGATACGGTAGAGACTTCTTCCAACCTTGCTATTATAACAATTGCCGGTGGAAAAGCGGAAATTAAAATTTTGGCTCGTAGCTCCAGCGATAGTATGAAGGAATATCTCACTACCAGTCTTGAGTCTTGTTTCTCTATGGCAGGTATGAAGGTAGAGATGACAGGAGGTTATTCCGGTTGGCAGCCCGATGTGAATTCTCCGATTTTGCACGCGATGAAAGCGTCATATAAGCAGCAGTTTGGCGTGGAACCTGCGGTGAAGGTGATTCATGCAGGTTTGGAATGCGGTATTATCGGTGCCATTATTCCGGGATTGGATATGATTTCCTTCGGTCCTACCTTGCGCTCACCACATTCACCGGACGAAAGAGCATTGATTCCTACTGTACAGAAGTTCTATGACTTCCTCGTTGCAACTTTGGAACAGACTCCAATGAAATAAATGCTATTCTTTCCTATTATATAATAGATCTCTTATAGAAAAAGGCACGGATGAAATGTCATCCGTGCCTTTTTGTCATATTTGCTGCCTTAAATATTACGATTTTACTTCATAACAAATAAATTAATTGATGCAAATCAATAAATATGCTATAAAACATAAAATTCTTCCTTTTTGGGGTACAATGTATAAACAAAGGCTGTATTTTTGTGTTGTATAACATGTAAATAAGAGGATAACAAAATGAAAAGGTTAGAAAGATTGTTTAGAAAGATCGGCGAAGCCGATGTACATGTTTGGGGATATTCAACAATTAATATTCGCCCGAACGAGGAAGCTTAATTTTTTAGTTTTCAAGTATTAGTAATTTAAAAGTTTAAAGATTATGAAGAAAATAAGTTCTTTAGTTAGAAAAATCCTCAGTGAAGTAGGTCGTAACGAAATGCTTGCATGGGGGTACAGAATTGAAAAATGAGAGAGAGAACATTAGCTAAGTTTGCAGTGGGGATACGTTATTGAAAGCGTTATCCCCACTTTTTTTGCTTCTTATAAGTCCCGGATATTGTATTCACTGTTTTTTTCGATAGAAGAAGGTTGTGTACGACAAAACAGTTACCGTCCGAGTTAGTTTCCTTTGCTTGAAACTAAAGTTTCATCAGTTAGAAACTATGGTTTCATCGGTAAGAAACTAATGGTTTCAAGTAACTGAAACTGAAGTTTCCAGCGTATGGAACCAGGGTTTCGAGCCGCGAAACCAACAGTGTTAAGGCGTAGTGTCAGTTTTTCATGTTCAATCCAATTCCAGGTGACAGCATTATTGCCGTCACTTGCTGCCGTCACTTGCTGCTGTCACTTGTTGCTGTCACATCTTTAGTTGCTCATAATCATTTGGTTAGGTCGTGTTTCGTGACAGGTGACAGATATATATCATAAACAATTTGTTAGGAGAGGATTAACGGCGATAACTCTGTTTTATGATCACAATCATTGTGGTTGTTATATCTGTTATGATTGTGCAAATCTATTATATTTATTCAAAAAAAGATGATTGTTTAAACTTTATTTCTTTACTTTGTTATTTATACAGTGAGACTTATAGCGAACTTAAACTAGAAAGATTATGAAAATAAGGCAGATTTGTATGGTGGTGCTGTTATGGTTGGGAGTGATTCCGGCAGTGCAGGCACAGAGTTTCGACAAATTATGGAAAGAAGTAGAACAGGCAGGAAAAAAGAGTTTGCCTAAAACAGTAATAAAATTGACTGACGAGATTTACCGGAAAGGAGAAAAAGAAAAGAATTCCGCCCAGATGCTGAAGGCATATATGTGGAGGATGAAATATCAGGAAATAGTGACTCCCGACAGTTTTTATGTCGGTCTGACCGGGCTGGAACAATGGGCGAAACAAACAAAACAGCCTATGGACCGTGCTATATTGCACTCATTGATAGCGGGAATCTATGCTGATTATGCAGCCAATAACCAATGGGAGCTCCGGAGAAGGACGGAAATCGTGGAGGAAGCTCCTTCCGCAGATCTACGCGAATGGACAGCAAATATATTCGTAGAGAAAGTGCGGACAAATGTGAAAGAGGCTCTGGCGGACTCTGTGCTGCTGCTCAAAACGTCCTCACGCGATTATATTCCTTTTGTGGAATTAGGGGAGACTAGTGAATATTATCACCATGATATGTATCATTTGTTGGCTTCCCGTGGCATAGAATCCTTGAACCGGATAGAAAGACTTAGTAGCGGAACATTACCGGGCGATATTTCTTCGGATCCGGTAAAACAGGATATTATATCTATCTATAGAAATATGATTTCCGCCTATCAGGCAGCCGGTCTGAACGAAGGATACGTGTTGGCACTGCTCAACTATTTGCAGTGGCGACGCATGGCGGATCAGGCGTTCCGTTCCTTCCAGGCTAAAAACGGGTTGATAGGACTGACGCAAGATCCTTATTTGGCTGCATTGAATGAACTGAAAAGCAAATTCAAATCGGAACCGATATGTGCTGAAGTTTATTTGGCGCAAGCTCAGTTTGCAATTGAAAAAGACCAGCCGGTAAGTGCCTTGAAACTGTGTGACGAGGCAATCGGACTTTATCCGTCTTACCATAGGATTAATGCTTTGAAGAATCTGAGGCAGGAGATTCTATCTCCTTACTTGAATGTCAATGTGATCAGCCAGGCTTTTCCCGGCGAAGAAATTAAACTGAGAGCTTCGCATAAGAATCTGGACGGTTTTACGGTACGCCTTTTTAATAAAGCGAAGAAGTTGGTGAAGGAACAGCATTATTCGGTTCTTCGTCCGGAAGATTATCGGACGCAGGACACGGTGTTCACTTTCAAGTCCCCGGAAGTGGGAGCTTACGTCATGCGTATTGTTCCTGATATTCGTGCCAAGCGGGATAGTGAAAGTGAGTTTAACGTGACCCGCTTCAAAGTGTTGACGTGCCGTTTGCCGAGGCAACAGTATGAAGTGGCGGCCTTGGACGCTCAAACCGGGCATCCTGTACCCAACGCAAAGATAATATTGTATAGTAATGACGAAAAAGTGTTGCAGGAGTTTACGACGGGAGAAGAAGGAAAAGTGGTGTTCCCTTGGAAATCCGAATACAGATATTTGAAAGCTTCGAAAGGCGTGGATACAGCCATGCCGAAACGAAGTATTTACGGCGGAAGCTACGGTTATTACGATGATGAGGATGAAGCGACGGAAAGTATGACGTTATTGACCGACCGTTCCTTGTACCGTCCCGGTCAGACAGTGTATGTGAAAGGTATTGCTTATATGCAGAAATCGGATACAGCCAATGTGCTTCCCGGTAAAGATTATACTGTAACTTTGTTGGACACAAATAATCAGGAAGTGGGGCGTAAGTCGGTACGTACCAATGAATTCGGTTCGTTTACCACCGATTTCGCATTACCTTCGGCCTGTCTGAACGGAATGTTTTCTTTGACGGCGGGAGAAAGTAGAACGAATATCCGTGTGGAGGATTATAAACGTCCGACATTCGATATTACGTTTGAAAAGCAAACGGAAAGTTACCGACTCGGAGATGAAGTGCAGGTAAAAGGCAAGATACAGTCTTATAGCGGTGTGATGCTTCAGGACCTTCCGGTGAAGTATACGGTGAAGCGTTCTGTTCGCAGTTTCTGGAGGATTTCGGAGGCTGTACAGATTGCTTCGGGTGAAGTGACTGCCGACGGGAACGGAGAATTTACGATCCCGGTTCGCCTGGAAGAAAGTGCAGATTATAAGAATAATGATAAAATATATTATCGTTATTCTGTTGAAGCGACTGTTACCAATGCGGCAGGTGAAACACAGTCGGCAGGACAGCGTTCATTGATTTTACAGACGGAGTTGAAAGAAAAGATTTGCAAGGATAGGCCGTTCAACATTGTGTTTGAAGCACAGAATCTGAACGGACAGCCTGTGGAAGTGAAAGGTACATACTCTTTATATCCGGCGAAAGATAAGGACTACAAGCAACTGGGCGAGAAACCGGTTGCAACCGGAACGTTTACTTCTAATAAGGAAATGACCTTCAATTGGGGGAAATTTTCTTCCGGGTCGTATGTGCTGAAGGCAACGGTGAAAGATAACCAGGGAAAAGAAGTGACGGCGGAAGCAAATACGATTCTTTTCTCTTCTGACGACAAACGTCCGCCTGTTCAGTCCGCCGTGTGGTTCTATGCAGAGAATACGGAATTTGACACTGCTCATCCGGCGGTATTCTATTTCGGAACTTCGGAAAAGGATACCTATATAATGATGAATGTATTTTGCGGTGATAAACTGCTAGAAAGTAAGGCACTGAATCTGTCCGATACGATTGTTCGTTTTCAATATCCGTATCAGGAAAGTTACGGTAACGGTATCTTCGTGAACTTCTGTATGGTGAGGGACGGACAGGTTTATCAGGAACGGGTTCAGGCGAGAAAACGTTTGCCGGACAAGACATTGGTGATGAAGTGGGACGTATTCCGTGATAAATTGCGTCCCGGACAGAAAGAGGAATGGAAACTGACAATCAAGACACCGCAGGGACAGGCTGCTCATGCCGAAATGTTGGCGACGATGTATGATGCCTCACTTGATAAAATCTGGAACCGCCGGCAGGATTTCCGGGTTTACTACCAGCAACTGCTTCCTTATTCCGGTTGGATGAACGGATATGTTGGAAATAACTCCTACAATTATTGGTGGGATCGTAAGTCTCTCAAAGTACCTGCAATGTTGTATGACAGATTCGCTATGCAGCCTGATATAAGAAATGTATATGCGATGTCAGAATCCATAGCTGATGGAGTAGTGGTCAGAGGATATGCAGTGCAAAAGAAAATGTCGGTGACAGGCAGCGTTGTAAGCCGGAGCAATGCGGTGAGATATCCATCGGCGCTAGTTTCCGAAGATGCTGCGGATACAATGTTTGAATCGGAGTTAGTGCCAATGGCAGCAGGAAAGGCCGATGCCGCTTCCGGAGAAGAAGCGCTTCCTGAAGCTCCTGCCGGCTTGCGTACAAATCTTGCCGAGACTGCTTTCTTCTATCCCCAACTCCGTACCAATGAGCAGGGAGAGGTTTCTTTCTCTTTCACTATGCCCGAAAGTCTGACACGTTGGAATTTCCGTGGATATGCTCACACCAAGGGAATGTTAATGGGAACGCTGGACGGAGAAGCTACTACCAGTAAAGAATTTATGCTGACCCCGAATCTGCCACGTTTCGTGCGTGTGGGCGATAAGACCTCTATTGCTGCCTCTGTCTCTAACATGACTGGCAAGCCGCAAGCAGGAACAGTAAGCATGATTCTTTTCGATCCGGTGACGGAGAAGGTTGTCGACACACAGAAACAGAAGTTCTCCGTTGAGGCAGGCAAGACAATTGGTGTGAACTTCATGTTTACCGTCAGTGATAAATACGAGGTACTGGGTTGTCGGATGATAGCCGATAGCGGCACATTTAGCGACGGAGAGCAACAATTGGTTCCGGTACTCAGCAACAAGGAACATTTGGTAGAGACACTGCCCATGCCTATACGTGGAGAAGAAACTCGCACCTTCTCGCTCGACAGTTTGTTCAACCGGCATAGTAAAACGGCAACAGACCGTAAACTGACGATTGAATTTACCGGAAATCCTGCTTGGTATGTTATTCAGGCATTGCCTTCTTTGAGCCTTTCGGTCAATAATAACGCTATTTCATGGGCTACCGCCTACTATGCGAATACATTGGCTTCGTATATAATGAACAGTCAGCCACGCATCAAGGCTGTGTTTGATAGCTGGAGACTTCAGGGCGGTACGAAGGAAACCTTCTTGAGCAACTTGCAAAAGAATCAGGAAGTGAAGAATATTCTGTTGTCCGAATCTCCGTGGGTACTCGAAGCACAGACTGAAGAACAGCAGAAAGAGCGTATCGCTACACTGTTCGACTTGAATAATATCCGTAACAATAATATCGCTGCACTGACCAGATTGCAGGAATTGCAAAATTCCAACGGTGCCTGGTCATGGTATAAAGGAATGAACGGCAGCGGTTATGTCACGGCCTATATTGCCGAATTGAATGCCCGCCTTGCTCTGCTGACCGGTGAGAAGTTGGACGGACCAGCACTTGCTTTACAGGAAAAGGCGTTGACTTATCTTCACCAATCAGCTTTGGAAGAATACAAAAATATTCTTAAAGCACAGAAAGAAGGAGTGAAGTTCACAGGAGTGTCGGGCTCTATCCTGCAATATCTGTATATTGTCGCTATTTCCGGCGGACAGGTTCCTGCTGCCAATAAAGCTGCGTATGCTTATTATCTTTCTAAAGTGAAAGAGTTGCTTCCGGCAGCTTCAATGAATACGAAGGCGATTGCTGCTATCGTGCTCGATAAAGCCGGACAAAAGAAAGAAGCGCAGGAATTTGTTGCTTCTCTGAAAGAACATCTGACAAAGACGGACGAACAGGGGATGTTCTTCGCTTTCAACGAGAATCCTTATGCGTGGGGAGGAATGAGGATGCAGGCTCATGTAGACGTTATGGAAGCTTTGGAATTGATCGGCGGAAACAGCGAAACGGTGGAAGAAATGAAACTCTGGCTGTTGAAACAGAAGCAGACGCAACAATGGGATTCCCCTGTAACTACGGCAGATGCGGTGTATGCACTGTTGATGAAAGGTACTAATTTGCTTGACAATCAGGGCGATGTACGGATTGTGATTGCCAATGAAGTACTGGAAACGGTGAGTCCGAGCAAGACTACGGTGCCGGGACTGGGATATATCAAACGTTCGTTTACACAGAAGAATGTCATGGATGCCCGCAAGATTGAAGTGGAAAAGAGAAATCCGGGGATTGCCTGGGGAGCTGTTTATGCAGAATATGAATCGCCGATCAAGGATGTGAAGCAACAGGGAGGTGAGTTAAATGTACAGAAACAATTATATGTGGAACGTACGGTGAATGATACCCCTCAGCTGCAACCGGTCACGGCAAAGACGGTGCTTCAGGTAGGTGATAAGGTTGTTTCCCGTTTGAGTATCCGTGTAGACCGTGCAATGGACTTTGTACAGTTGAAAGATCAGCGTGGCGCTTGTTTCGAGCCGATCGGCAGTGTCTCCGGTTATCGCTGGAATAACGGAATCGGCTATTATGTGGACATTAAAGATGCTTCTACCAATTTCTTCTTCGATCACTTGGGGAAGGGAGTTTATGTGCTGGAATATAGTTACCGTGTCAGTCGTGCGGGAACTTACGAAACGGGGCTGGCAACCATGCAATGTGCCTATGCGCCGGAATATGCTTCTCATTCGGCTTCAATGACGGTAGAAGTGAAATAATTAACTTATTAACGGTGAACGGTAAACGTTCACCGTTAATAATCCTTTCAATACGTTTCATATCTCATCTAAAACTCCTACATTTGTACACCAAAATAAAATATATCACATGAAACGTAGTTTACTATCTATATTTTTTCTGCTTATTGTCACTTTGGCAGCTGTCGCCCAACCTCGTATTTCTTCTAATAAGGAGACGCACAACTTCGGACAAATAGAATGGAAACGTCCGGTGACAGTGGAGTATACCATTACCAATACCGGAAATCAGCCTTTGGTGCTGACCAACGTCACCACTTCTTGTGCCTGTGCCGTGGCCGACTGGACAAAAGAACCGATTGCTCCCGGAGCGAAAGGTATTGTAAAGGCTTCATTTGATGCCAAAGCATTGGGACGTTTCGAGAAGTCGGTCGGTATTTATAGCAATGCTACTCCGAATCTGGTTTATCTGAAGTTTACGGGTGAAGTGGTGCAGGAAATAAAGGATTATACGAAGACTCATCCTTTCGCTATCGGTAATATCCGTATCGACCGGGATGAATTTGCCTTCCCCGATGTATATCGCGGACAGCAACCAACTATGACGTTCAGCATTGCCAACCTTTCCGACCGTCCTTATGAACCGGTACTGATGCATCTTCCTCCTTACCTGAAAATGGAGGCGGAACCTAAAGTGCTGCTCAAAGGAAAGAAAGGAACTGTCAAACTGACGCTGGACGCCAGCCAACTGAATGATTACGGATTGACACAGACTTCCGTCTATCTCTCCCGTTTTGCCGGTGATAAGGTCAGTGAGGATAATGAAATTCCCGTTTCGGCTATTCTACTTCCCGATTTCTCGCGGATGACGGCGAAAGATTCGTTGGACGCACCGGCTATCCGTATCTCGGAAACAAATATAGACCTCAGTGTACCATTGATAAAGAAAAAGAAAGCCAGCTACAATATCTTGATTGCTAATGCCGGAAAGACTCCGTTAGTAATCAGTAAGTTGCAGGTGTTTAATTCTTCTGTGGGCGTTAGTCTGAAAAAGACCGTGCTGCCGCCGGACGGAATGACGAAACTGAAAGTGACGATTCGTAAACGTGACGTCGGTAATAAGAAGCATCATTTACGCATTCTTATGATTACAAACGACCCGTTGAATCCCAAAGTTGAAATCAATATCAAACGCTAAATTCTATGGCTATGGAACATCCTGAAAATAGTGGAGAATACAAAGGGCTTGCTGTCAACAAAGGCATCGAGCAGCCTTCGTCTGTAAATCCTTACCTGAAACGTAAGCTGAAAAAGCGTCAGCTTTCGGTGGCGGAGTTTGTTGAGGGGATTGTGAAAGGCGACATTACTATTTTGAGTCAGGCTGTGACATTAGTGGAAAGTGTGAAACCGGAACATCAGGTCGTAGCACAAGAGGTGATAGAGAAATGCCTGCCTCATTCCGGAAATTCTGTCCGTATAGGTATCAGCGGAGTTCCCGGCGCGGGAAAGAGTACTTCAATAGATGTATTCGGTTTGCACGTGCTTGAAAAAGGAGGAAAGCTGGCTGTGTTGGCTATCGACCCCAGTAGCGAACGTAGTAAAGGCAGTATCTTAGGAGATAAGACGCGTATGGAACAGCTTTCCGTACATCCGAAATCATTTATCCGCCCTAGCCCCTCGGCAGGTTCGTTGGGAGGAGTGGCACGCAAAACGCGTGAGACGATTGTACTCTGCGAGGCTGCCGGATTCGATAAGATTTTTGTGGAAACTGTCGGGGTGGGACAGAGTGAAACGGCTGTTCATTCTATGGTAGATTTCTTCCTGCTGATTCAGTTGGCAGGTACAGGAGACGAGTTGCAAGGCATTAAGCGCGGTATTATGGAAATGGCCGACGGCATTGTTATCAACAAGGCCGACGGGGATAATCTGGAACGTGCAAAACTGGCTGCTACTCAATTTCGTAACGCTTTGCATCTTTTCCCTGCTCCCGAATCGGGATGGACTCCCCAAGTGTTGACCTATTCCGGTTTTTATAATATTGGAGTGAAGGAGATATGGGATATGATTTATGAATATATTGACTTTGTGAAGACCAACGGTTATTTTGAATATCGTCGTAACGAGCAAAGTAAATACTGGATGTATGAAACGATCAACGAACAACTTCGTGACAGTTTCTATCATAATCCGAAGATTGAAGCCATGCTTCTGGAAAAGGAACAGCAAGTGTTGCAAGGAAATCTGACATCATTTATAGCCGCAAAGAGCCTACTCGATACTTATTTCGCAGACCTGAAACGGGACGACTAGAAAAAGAACGTTAAAAAGCGGATGAAAAAATAGGGGTGGTATGCTTTCTGATTGTATTTACATTCAGAGAACCATGAATATTGGACACAGAATATTATTTATTGACTTAAAATACCTTATGAACAAAACCTTGTTAACAGGTCTTCTGTGCTGCACCCTCACAGTACAGAGTTTCGCAGACCAACCTTTGGAAGGGTTTACCTATGCTACCTTGAATGCTCCGACAGGAGCGGAGTGGGAATCTCCCGAAAACTTGGCACTCAATAAGGAGCAGCCGCATGCTTATTTCTTTCCGTTTCAAGACTTGGAAAGTGCTCGCAAAGTATTGCCCGAAAACAGTAAGTTCTGGCAGTCTCTCAATGGCGACTGGAAGTTTCATTGGGCACCCGACCCCGATTCCCGTCCGGCAGATTTCTATCAGACGAATTATGATGTGACTTCGTGGGACGTAATCCCTGTACCGTCGAGCTGGAATATCTATGGTATTCAGAAAGACGGAAGCTTGAAGTATGGAACTCCTATTTATGTCAATCAACCGGTTATCTTCCAACATAGCGTGAAGGTAGACGACTGGCGCGGAGGAGTGATGCGTACTCCGCCCGCTAACTGGACTACTTATAAGCACCGTAATGAGGTTGGTTCCTTCCGCCGCGATTTTGAGATTCCTCAGGATTGGGACGGCAGGGAAGTATTCATCAGTTTCGACGGTGTGGATTCTTTCTTCTATCTTTGGATTAACGGTAAGTATGTGGGGTTCTCCAAGAACTCGCGCAATACCGCTAATTTCAATATTACCCCTTATCTTCAGAAAGGCAAAAATATCGTAGCAGCCGAAGTATATCGTAGCTCGGATGGTTCATTTCTGGAGGCACAGGATATGTTCCGTCTGCCGGGTATCTTCCGTACGGTAGCTTTGTACTCGGTTCCCAAGGTTCATTTCCGTGACTTGGTGGCTATTCCCGATTTGGACGCTACTTATACGGATGGTTCTTTGACTATCAACGCCGATATCCGTAACTTGGATAAAAAGGCAGCCAAGGATTATAAAGTATATTATTCTTTGTATGCCAATAAACTGTATTCTGATGAAAATACGTTGGTAGACGGCGTTTCATCTCCGGTAATAGAGAAGATCGTTCCGAATGAGATTGGTAAGGTTCAAACTGTTTTTCAGGTGAAGGCTCCTAACAAGTGGTCGGCGGAGTTTCCTTATCGCTATACGCTTGTTGCTGAACTGAAAGATAAAAAGAACAGGACTATTGAAACGGTTTCTACTATCGTAGGTTTTCGGAAAGTGGAAATCAAAGATACACCTGCGTCAGAAGATGAGTTCGGGCTTGCCGGACGCTATTATTATGTGAACGGAAAGACCGTTAAACTGAAAGGGGTGAACCGTCATGAATCCAACCCTGCTGTGGGACATGCCATTACCCGTGAGATGATGGAAAAAGAAATTATGCTGATGAAGCGTGCTAACATCAATCATGTTCGTAACTCTCACTATCCGGATGATCCGTATTGGTACTTCCTGTGCAACAAATATGGTATCTATCTGGAAGATGAGGCTAACATCGAATCACACGAATATTATTATGGTGCCGCTTCGCTTTCTCATCCGGTGGAATGGCAAAATGCTCATGTGGCTCGTGTTATGGAAATGGTGCATGCCAATGTCAACAATCCTTCTATCGTGATTTGGTCGTTAGGTAATGAGGCCGGTCCGGGTAAGAATTTTGTGGCGGCTTATGATGCGTTGAAGAAGTTCGATACTTCCCGTCCCGTACAATATGAACGTAACAATGATATTGTTGATATGGGTTCGAATCAGTATCCGTCTATCGGTTGGGTACGTGGTGCTGTACAGGGGAAATATGATATTAAATATCCGTTCCATATCTCCGAGTATGCTCATTCAATGGGAAATGCTTGCGGTAATCTTATTGATTATTGGGAAGCTATGGAGTCTACCAACTTCTTCTGTGGCGGTGCTATATGGGATTGGGTAGACCAGTCCATGTATAATTACGATCCGAAAACGGGTACGCGTTATCTGGCTTATGGAGGTGACTTCGGCGATACTCCCAATGATGGGCAGTTTGTAATGAACGGAATCGTGTTCGGAGATCTGGAACCGAAACCTCAATATTATGAAGTGAGAAAAGTATATCAGAATATCGGAGTGAAAGCTGTCGATGTTGAGAAGGGTGTCTTTGAGATCTTCAATAAGTATTATTTCAAGAATCTGGCGGACGACTACTATTTGATGTGGTCCGTTTATGAGGACGGCAAGGCTATTCAGGCAACTCTGAAGAAAGACATCAATCTGGCTCCCCGCCAGCGGATGCAAATCTCTCTTCCCTATAATCGTGCTGCGTTTAAAAAAGATGCGGAGTACTTTGTGAAAGTGCAGTTTATATTGAAAGACAAGATGCCTTGGGCTGATAAAGACTTCGTAATGGCGGAAGAACAGGTACTGGTGAAGGAAGCTACGGAGTAAAGGCAC
>OAVO01001108.1_pt1 | contig 12936 bp, 10 predicted proteins | sample 1501411 | NCBI WGS metagenome assembly OAVO01 (sample SAMEA2580081, study PRJEB22360) | human gut metagenome | biome: human gut; feature: human-associated habitat; material: faeces | place: Denmark | collected 2008/2010 | reverse complement strand
TGGTAAGGTTGAAATAAACCAAGAGGTTTTAAAAACAGTTAATAATAACTGATGTAACCGATTATTCACTATCTTCGTACCTTAAATAAGTAGATTTGAATTGACAATGCGAATATTAGTCCTCTTACTGATTACCCTTCTTGGTTGTGGAGCGTGCAAAAAACAGCATGACCATAAAGGTAAGACTCCTTTGGTAGAGGTGGATGGTAATTTTTTATATAAAGAAGATTTGATGTCCGTACTTCCTGTTGGATTGTCAAAAGATGATAGCATTCTTTTCGCCGAACACTATATTCGTAGTTGGGCGGAGGAAATCTTGTTGTATGAAAAAGCTGCGAACAACATTCCTGATAATGTGGATGTGGAAAAGTTGGTGGAGAACTACCGGAAAGCTTTGATTATGCATACTTATCAGCAGGAACTGATTAATCAGAAGTTGATAAATGATATTCCGGAACAGGAAATTGCAGATTATTATGAGAAAAACAAAGAATTGTTTAAGCTGGAGAATCCGTTGATTAAGGGATTGTTTATCAAAGTGCCGTTAACGGCTCCCCAGTTGAATAATGTCCGCAGATGGTATAAGACAGAGAAGCAGGATGCAGTAGAGAGTCTGGAAAAATACAGTTTGCAAAATGCGGTGAAATATGAATATTTCTATGACAAATGGGTCTCCGTGACAGATATACTCGACATGATTCCGTTAAAAGTAGATACACCGGAAGAATATGTAAACAAACACCGTCAGGTAGAATTGAAAGATACGGCATTTTATTATTTCCTGAATGTGAGCGATTATCGTGGAGTAGGAGAGGAAAAACCGTATGAGTTTGCCCGATCGGAAGTGAAAGATTTGCTGGTCAATCAGAAACGGGTGAATTTTATGGAGCAAGTAAAAAGCGACCTGTATCAGCAGGCGGTAGACAAGAAGAAGATTATATATAATTATTAAATACAAAGAATGAAGAAGTTTGTGAACTTTAGATTTGTTGTTACCCTTGTCCTGGCAATATTTGCTAATGTGGCAACCTATGCACAAGATAATGTGGTTGATGAAGTAGTTTGGGTAGTAGGTGACGAAGCTATTTTAAAATCAGATGTAGAAGAGGCTCGTATGGACGCCTTGTATAATGGACGCAGATTCGACGGCGATCCATATTGTGTGATTCCCGAAGAAATCGCTGTTCAGAAGTTATTCCTGCATCAGGCAAAGTTGGATAGTATTGAGGTTTCCGAAGCGGAAATCATCCAGCGAGTAGATATGCTGACTAATATGTACATTCAGCAGATCGGTTCAAGAGAGAAAATGGAGGAGTATTTCAATAAGACTTCCGCTCAGATTCGTGAAACACTGCGTGATAATGCACGAGACGGATTGACAGTACAGAAGATGCAGCAGAAATTAGTCGGGGAAATCAAAGTAACTCCGGCAGAAGTACGCCGTTACTTCAAAGACCTTCCGCAGGATAGTATCCCTTACATTCCGACGCAGGTAGAAGTGCAGATTATCACGCTGCAACCTAAAATTCCTGTTGCAGAAATCGAAGATGTGAAGAAAAGGCTGCGCGACTATACGGATCGTGTGACAAAAGGAGAAATCGACTTCTCAACGTTGGCCCGTTTGTATTCCGAGGATAAGGCATCTGCCATAAAAGGCGGCGAATGCGGATTCATGGGACGTGGTATGATGGACCCTTCTTATGCGAATGTGGCATTCAGTTTGCAGGATCCGAAGAAAGTCTCCAAGATTGTTGAGTCTGAATTCGGTTATCATATTATCCAGTTGATTGAGAAGCGTGGTGACCGTGTCAATACCCGTCACATTCTGTTGCGTCCGAAAGTTTCGGAAAAAGAACTGACAGAGGCTTGTGCACGTCTGGATTCTATTGCTGATGATATCCGTGCAAATAAGTTCTCGTTCGATGAAGCAGCTGCCGTTATTTCACATGATAAAGATACTCGTAATAATCATGGTATCATGGTGAATATCAATGAAAATTCAGGAGTGACTACTTCTAAATTCCAAATGCAGGATCTACCTCAGGATGTTGCCAAAGTGGTAGACAAGATGAACGTTGGAGAGATTTCCAAAGCATTTACAATGATTAATGAGAAAGACGGAAAGGAAGTTTGTGCGATTGTGAAACTGAAGGCAAAAATTAACGGTCATAAAGCGACTATTGCAGAGGACTATCAGGACTTGAAAGAAATTGTAATGGATAAACGCCGCGAAGAAATGTTGCACAAGTGGATTCTGGATAAGCAGAAACATACTTATGTACGTATCAACGAAAACTGGCAGAAGTGTGACTTCAAGTATCCGGGTTGGATTAAGAAGGATTGATGTTTAACAGCTTGACTTTATATGCTGAAACAAAATAAAAAAGATAAACAAGACAGGCATAGATGGCTCCTAATAGGCTTTCTATGCCTGTTTGGCGTATGTCTTGTAGCGCAGGTGCGTCCTACAGAGCAAAAAACGAAGGCAACCGGAACATCTACAAAATCGGTTGCAGACACATCCAAAACAACGAAGAAGCAGCCGGAGAATAAGAAAACGAAGGTTTATTTGCTCCATGCTGATGAAGGTCAGGCGGATAAGTTAGCTCGTCCTGATGTGCAAGTGCTGATTGGTAATGTGAAAATGCGTCACGATAGCATGTATATGTATTGTGATAGTGCGTTGATCTTTGAGAAAACCAATTCAGTTGAGGCTTTCAGTAATGTACGTATGGAGCAGGGAGATACGCTGTTCATTTACGGTGATTATCTTTACTATGATGGAATGACTCAGATTGCGCAGCTCCGTGAAAATGTAAAGATGATAAACCGGAACACGACGCTGCTGACGGATAGTTTGAACTACGACCGTCTTTATGACCTCGGATATTATTTCGAGGGGGGGACGTTGATGGACGAGGAAAATGTGTTGACTTCCGATTGGGGTGAATACAGTCCGGCTACCAAACAATCCGTGTTCAACCATGATGTGAAGTTGGTTAATCCGAAGTTTGTGTTGACTTCCGATACATTAAGGTATAACACAGAAAATAAGATTGCCGTAATTCTCGGACCTTCGAATATCGTTAGTGATAATAATCATATCTATTCGGAGCGTGGATTCTATAATACAATGACCGAACAAGCGGAACTGTTAGACCGTTCCATATTGACAAACCAAGGGAAGAAATTGGTAGGTGATAGCTTATTTTATGACCGGTTGTCCGGATATGGTGAAGCATTCGACAATGTGAAAATGACAGATACGATCAACAAGAACATGTTGACGGGCGATTACTGTTTCTATAACGAACTGACCGACTCTGCTTTTGCTACCAAGCGTGCCGTGGCCATTGACTATTCGCAGGGTGACAGTCTTTTTATGCATGGTGATACTCTGCAAATGGTTTCCTATAACTTGAATACAGATTCTCTGTACCGGTTGATGAAAGCTTATCATAAAGTACGTATGTATCGTACGGATGTGCAGGGAGTATGCGATTCACTGGTTTATAACTCAAAAGATTCTTGCATGACTATGTATGTTGACCCTATTCTTTGGAATGAAGGTCAGCAGTTGCTTGGTGAGCAGATCAAGATTTATATGAATGACAGTACTATCGACTGGGCCCACATTATCAATCAGGCGTTGACGGTAGAGATGAAAGACTCCATTCATTATAACCAAGTGTCCGGTAAGGAGATGAAAGCCTATTTTGAAAATGGGGATATGCGGCATATCGAAGTGATTGGTAATGTGCTGACGGCCTTTTATCCGGAAGAAAAAGACAGCACGATGACCGGATTCAACTGTCTGGAAGGGAGCTTGCTCCATCTTTATATGAAAGACAAGAAGATGGAGAAAGGATTATTTGTGGGAAAGTCCAACGGTACGATGTATCCCATGGATCAGATACCGCCCGATAAGTTACGTCTGCCTACATTCTCCTGGTTTGATTATGTGCGTCCGCTGAATAAAGAGGATATTTTCAACTGGAGAGGCAAGCGGGAAGGCGAAATGCTGAAACCGACAACTGACCGGCGGCCAAAGACAAATAAGCGAAACTTAATTAATATGAAGTAGTATGGGAATGTTTTTCAATTCGATGAGAAAACCTCGTGGCTTTAATCATCAATACATTTATGTAGACGAGCGAAAGGAGAAGCTCGCTAAAATGGAAGAGAAAGCGAAGCGCGATTTGGGAATGCTTCCTGAAAAAGAATTTAAGCCGGAAGATATCCGTGGCAAGTTTGTTGAAGGAACAACGCACCTGAAACGCCGGAAGGCTAGCGGGCGTAAACCTGTCTCTTTCGGAATCATATTGATTATCATTGCTTTCCTTATCTATCTGTGGCATTATTTGGCAACGGGAAGCTGGAGTTTCTAAAGGAAAGAATTTATTAGTAGTCGACTACTTAACTGATTTACTGCTTAACGAACTATGAGTGATATAATACATTTGTTACCAGATTCGGTAGCTAATCAGATTGCTGCCGGTGAAGTGATACAACGTCCGGCGTCCGTTATCAAGGAGCTGGTAGAAAATGCGATTGATGCAGATGCGCAGAATGTACATGTGTTGGTGACTGACGCAGGTAAAACCTGTATTCAGGTGATTGACGATGGAAAAGGAATGTCCGAAACAGATGCCCGTCTTTCTTTCGAACGTCATGCTACTTCGAAGATTCGCGAAGCGGCGGATTTGTTTGCTTTGCGTACAATGGGGTTTCGTGGGGAAGCCTTGGCCTCTATCGCAGCAGTGGCACAGGTGGAGTTAAAAACACGCCCCGAGTCGGAAGAACTGGGAACGAAACTGGTGATTGCAGGCTCTAAGGTAGAGAGCCAGGAAGCGGTATCCTGTTCCAAGGGAAGTAACTTCTCCATAAAGAATCTATTCTTTAACATCCCTGCCCGTCGTAAATTCCTGAAAGCAAACTCCACCGAATTGAGTAATATCCTTGCCGAATTTGAACGTATCGCTCTGGTTCATCCCGAAGTAGCTTTCTCCCTTTACAGCAATGACTCCGAGCTTTTCAATCTTCCGGTTTCTCCGTTGCGTCAGCGCATTATGGCTATTTTTGGTAAGAAACTCAATCAGCAGTTGCTGAATATCGAGGTGAATACTACCATGGTGAAGATTTCCGGATACGTAGCCAAACCGGAGACAGCCCGCAAGAAAGGTGCCCATCAGTATTTCTTTGTCAACGGGCGATATATGCGGCATCCTTATTTTCATAAAGCCGTAATGGATGCATACGAACAGTTGATTCCTGTCGGCGAACAGATTTCTTACTTCATTTATTTTGAAGTCGATCCGGCTAATATTGATGTGAATATTCATCCGACGAAGACCGAAATCAAGTTTGAGAATGAACAGGCAATCTGGCAAATCCTTTCGGCGGCAGTCAAAGAGTCGTTGGGTAAGTTCAGCGCCATTCCTTCCATTGATTTTGATACGGAAGATATGCCCGACATTCCTGCATTCGAACAAAATCTATCCTCTGCACCTCCCACGGTACAGTATAATTCGGATTATAATCCGTTCAAGGTTTCTACGGGAGGCGGTGGCGGCGGAGCATACAGCCGTTCAAAGGTGGATTGGGAAGATCTTTATGGCGGTCTGACCAAAGCCAGTAAGATGAATAATCCCCAGCCGGAGCCGGAAATGGATTGGGAGGATTCTTCAATGGGTGGGGAAAGTGCCGTTATGGAAGAAAGAACGGAAACTGTAATGTCGGCGGCCTCTTCGACCTTATATGCCAGTGAGCCTGTAATTGAGAAGGGTAATCAGCATTTGCAGTTTAAGGGACGGTTTATTCTGACCTCCGTGAAGTCCGGTTTGATGTTGATCGACCAGCACCGGGCGCATATCCGTGTACTTTTCGACCGGTATATGGTTCAAATCCAGCAGAAACAGGGCGTATCACAAGGTGTTCTTTTCCCGGAAATATTACAGCTGCCCGCTTCGGAAGCTGCCGTACTGCAAAGCATTATGGATGATTTGTCGGCAGTAGGTTTCGATCTGAGCGATCTGGGTGGAGGCAGCTATGCTATCAACGGTATTCCTTCAGGCATCGAAGGACTGAATCCGGTGGAATTGGTACGTAATATGCTACATACAGCTATGGAAAAAGGGAATGATGTCAAGGAAGAAGTCCAGAATATTCTGGCTCTGACACTGGCACGTGCGGCGGCTATCGTCTACGGTCAGGTACTGAGCAATGAGGAAATGGTAAGCCTTGTAGACAGCCTTTTCGCTTGTCCCTCACCGAATTACACGCCGGACGGGAAAACGGTTTTGACAACAATCAAGGAGGAAGATATCGAACGCTTATTCAAATAAAATAAATAAAATCATCTTTTCCTAAAACCTTTTAGTCTTGTTCGTGTTATTTAAATAGTTCAACAAAGAAAAAGATTTAAATAACCACTTAACTATTAGGTATATGAAAAAGATTCTGATGTTGCTGGCATTTGCCGGCGTTGCGTCTGTCGCTTCTGCGCAGCAGACAATGACTGTAACTGAATACGAGGTTATTCAGGTGCAAGATAAATATCAAGTAATAACGAACCCTTTCTGGAGTAACTGGTTCTTCTCCGTCGGAGGAGGTGCACAGGTGCTGTATGGCAACAATGACCATATCGGTAAATTCAGAGACCGTGTTGCTCCTACATTTAATGTGTCTGTCGGTAAATGGGTGACTCCGGGATTCGGATTGCGTATGCAGTACAGCGGTTTGCAAGCTAAAGGATTCACGACCAACGAAACTGCCAATTATGTAGTGGGCGGTCCGAGAGCTGACGGTTCATACAAACAACGGTGGGACTATATGAACCTGCACGGTGACTTGATGATTAACCTGAATGCACTTTTCGGCGGTTACAATCCGAACCGTGTATATGAAATCATCCCTTATATCGGTGCCGGTTGGGCTCATTCTTATTCACGTCCTCATACCAATGCCGCTACTTTCAATGCAGGTATCATCAACCGCTTCCGCTTGTCGAATGCCGTTGACTTGAATCTGGAACTGAGTGCAACAGGCTTGGAAGGCAAATTTGACGGCGAACATGGAGGAAGACCAGACTATGACGGTATTCTGGGTGCTACGCTTGGTGTGACTTACTATTTCCCGACCCGAGGATTCCAACGTCCTACGCCACAGATTATCTCTGAAATCGAATTGAATCAGATGCGTGACCAGATGAATGCAATGGCTGCCGCTAATATGCAGTTGCAACAGCAGTTGGCTAATGCACAGCAGCCGGTAGAGGTAGAAGATACTGAAGAAGTAGTGATTACAGATCCTAATATCGCTCCGCGTACTGTATTCTTCAAGATTGGTTCGGACAGACTGTCTCCACAAGAAGAAATGAACTTATCATATCTTGCCAACCGGATTAAAGAATTTCCGGGTACTACCTATACTATTAACGGATATGCAGATTCTGCAACAGGCACTCCGGCTTTCAACGAAAAGTTGAGCTTGAAACGTGCACAGGTTGTTAAAGATTTGCTGGTGAAGAAGTATGGAATCCCGGCTGATAACTTGAAAGTCGCTGCCGGTGGTGGTGTCGATAAGTTCGGGCAACCGATTCTGAACCGTGTTGTATTGGTAGAATCTGAAAAATAAAAGAATAACTTGACTATAAAAAGTCGGTAGTTTCTTCAACTCCCTTCCTGCGGGAAGGGTGGCTGAAAGCTGGGGTGGTAGGTAAATACACAATGTTGGCAATAATCAATTTGTGTATTTACTTACCACTTCTTGTGTATTTACCTACCACCTCCCCCTGCGGGTACTCCTCCTTCCCGAAGGAGGAGAGTTCGGATACTATCGACTTTCAGTTATCCTCGATTTTGGGATACTGCGGTTTTTTAGTCGCTCTCTTTTGTTGTTCTCCTTTCGGCTCCACGCTTAATGCTGCTGGCGGACAAGGATATTTTTTAGTTTTCCTTTGAATCCGTTGCGTGAATCACCTATTTGTTGCAGCGGGAAGATCAGTGTTTCCTGATAAGTCATGTGTTCCATGCGGTCGTATTCCTTCCGGTAAACTTGCATGGTGCGTCCTTCGAGCCGTTCCTGCAATGCACCGTTTATATAAAGTGAAGTACCTTTGTAGTCACCTTCGATGCGGATCGTAGTCCATTGATCGGCCGGCAGGCGGTAGGAATTGAAAACAAAGGTGTAACCGTCGCGGGAGAAAGCGATTCGGCGGGTATTCTCCCAGTTGGTGTATACTACCGAGTGCGGACCTTGGAAGAGAATGCTGCTGATAGGATTAGTCTTCTCCGGACAGAGCTGGAACTCCACACTATAAGGATAACCCACTTCCTGCAAAGGAGTACTGACGGCCTCTTTCCCATTAAAAGAAAGTTCTTTTCCTGCTTCGGTCAGTGCGGTTTCTGCCGGGACTTTGCCCAACAGGTTAATTCCCGGAGCTTCGGGAGTTGTTTTGCACAGCTTTGCAAATGCTTCGTAGGTGACATTCTTGTTTTCCCCTTTCCACAGCTTCTCGGCGAGCACCTGCATGGCGGGGAAACTGCGCAAGTGTACGTCCTGTTCGGATATCCCGTTTCCACACTTGTCATTCCACACGGCAAACATACCGCCCAATACGCCGGGAGTACCTTCGGGAAGTGTCTGTTTCCTGTTCATTATCCACGGCGACCATTTCTCATAAATCCACTGGTGATCGAGGAAATCCCGGTAGTAACCTGCTGCCGGAACGATATAGAGATAAGTGTCACAAGTATTAATCAACTTGTACCCCTCTTGCAGGGAAACAACAGGATCCACCCAGTCATACGACCACGCGTTGACCGTGACACCTTCCGCTTTTACGGGAGTCTTGCCGGGAAGCCATTTCAGTCCGCCCCACATACGTACATTTTTGCCGTATTTCTCAACAAATTTCAGATAACGGTCTGTGAAGTAGCGGTATTGTTCGGCTTCTTTCTTGTTGTATTCGTCGGTACCGATGTGCAGGTCTCCGATAAATACGGGATTGTCGCCCGACAGATATTCGTCCAGCAGGCTGTCGACGAATTGATAAGTTTCTTTTTTGTAAAGGTCCAGATGATCCATGCCATACTTCCGACTTGCTATTTCGGGTTTGTAGTGGGCGAAGGCGAGTGAGTGGGCGGGAATATCAATTTCGGGAATGATACGCACACCGTATTCCAATCCCATACGTTGCAAGTCGATAAATTCCTGTTTGCTGTATGAACCGTCTTTGGCTGTCAGTCCCGGAAAGCGTTCGCTTTCCAGTCGGAATGCGGCGTAGGTGCGGTTCCAGTCATCGCCGAAGAACTGCGGAAAACCGTTGTCGTTCAAGTGAATCTGAAATTCGTTCATCTTGTAGAAGGAAAGTATCTTTACGTATTGTTTCAGATAATCCATTGTAAAGAATTTGCGGGCCACATCCAGCATAAAGCCGCGGTTCGGGAAAAGCGGATAATCCCGTGCCGTCCCTTTGGGGAGCTTTCCTTGTTCGTTGTGGAGTATCTGCAATAGGGTACGTGTTCCCCAGAATACGCCCTGACCGGTGGGGGCGGCGATACCGGCATAGCGGTTTACGGTTAACGTATATCCTTCTTCACCAAGTTCCTTGTCCGGTTTCGACAGTGAGAGGCAGATGTCTTTCCCGGCTGGTTTTCCGGTTTTGATGACATAGTTCCAGCCAAACAGTTCTTTTAAGTCTTGCGCCAGAATTTGTGCGGTAGGCGAGAGCGTCGCTTCATCCGCAGGTGAGAGCACGATTGAACCTTCGGCGGGCAGAGCCAGTTCGCCTTTTCCTCCTTTCCATTGTTGAAGGGCAGGGATCACTTGCGGGCAGGGCTCTTGGGCGGTGGCAAACACGCATACCATTAACAGGCAGCATACGATGATGAGGGGGCTTTTCATAATTAATAAGTCTGTATTAAGATTAATAAATTTCTATGTTTATAAAGTGGGAGCAGGCGTCAGCCGCTTTCTGCGTAACCGCCTGTCGCAATCCCATTATTTCACCGGCTGATAATCTGCGGGCTTTCCGTAAAATCCCGGCGCCGGTACGTATATCGGCTGACTAGGTATGCCGATGTTCAGCAACTTGCCTTCCGTGCGGAGGCGGCGGATGTGAATCATGGCTGTTGAGCGAACCATACCCGTTATATCTTGAAAATCCGAACGTTGCATGATCTGATGATCGGTGAAATATTTTCTCAACCGGCTGTCGATATCCGTCTCCGAAAGTTTGGGAGAGTGGATAATTCTTTTCATCTGTTTGATTTTTATATGGCCGACGGAGTTTTTCAGTTTTTGGTCTGAACGGAACTGTATGCCTTTCAACTTTACTTTCGTATTCCGGCGGGGAGTATCGGCGGGGGGTTTTTTGGTGGCGGGTTGGGGCGGGGAGACTGGTACGTCCAGGTGCACTTGCCTTCCTTCGCACAGTTCTTCACCCATAACTTGTGATAGTGCGTCTAGCACTGCCGTTACATCCACCTCGTTCAGCGTACACCGGGATTGGATCCTGCTGCGGAGGTCTTTCGTGTCTATCTGTCCGTTGGCGATGATGCGCGGATGAAATCTTTTCTCCTCTGGTTTGTCCGGTGATACCGGATTCTCGTACCAGTCAAATGATATGGCCATAGTTCCTTTTGTTTATATAAGTAGTTCTGATTCGTATTTCCTATACTTCCTTCCGATTAATCCGGCTTCATCTTCATCGGCTAATTTCTATTGGCCTGTCGGCTAACCTTTATTGGCTGACAGGCTGACAGTGACTAGCGTAACAGCTAGCATAGGTTAGCTGTTATTGTTCCTTATGGCAAAGTTACTACATAAAGGCTTGCTAACCTAATTTTAAAGGCTTTATTTCGGACGCGTCATTGGTGAACGGAAAGCTGTCGGTGGGTAGAGAGGAAATAAACAAAGGTTCGCAAACCTGTGTGCTACCGGTTTGCGAACCTTCGATTATCGGTTTCGGGTATTGCCAATACAGGCATTCCCGTTATGTGAGTACTTCTTTAGCTGAATATTGGCAGAGATACTTTTAGATTAGGATATCTGTCGCCCAGTTGTTTAAGGAAATCGTTGCCGATCACGATAGCTTGTACCGTTTCCTGCGGGTCGGTAGGGATTTCCGGTATATTGGTAAAGATCAGGCAGGAGTAGATGATGAGCTCGATAGGCTTGTCATCGGTCTGCAAAGACAGTTTGTATGCTTTTACATTGTTTCCCCGGGCTTGGGCCTGTGCTTTTACTTGTCCTTCCATTGGGATTTCGGTAAGTCTGGAGTTTTCGAGGCGGGATTGGTTGAACACAAGATGCCGGTCGATTTCCCCTTCTGTGTCCGTATCGAATAAATGAAGGCTGTTTCCGCTGAGAACAAGGTATTTGGGAGTTTGCACGGTGTTGAAACGCACGGTTCCCAAGGTAGCCATTCCTTTCAGTTTATCTTTAACCCCGTCTTTAAGGGCGGATCCCACGCCATATTCGGTGCTGGCATAATTGAAAGCGTCAATCTTTTCTTGCTTCATTTCTTCTTGGAGGAAAGGCAGTTCGGAAGTGAGTACGCTGTTTTTATATCGTTCGGCATTTGCAAATTCCGCTTTGAAATCAGTGTTGTTTACCACTTGTGCTTGTTGCGAGTTTTTGTTCTTTACATAATACCAGTACCCTGCATAGAGAACGATGAAAATAATCGGAATAAGTGTGTAAATTGACATAGCTTATCTGTTTTTTAATGTGATTAATTAGGTTTGTTTTATACTTCTACCGGTTCTGTTTTCTTTTTCTTACTTGGGATGAATCCCCAGATGATAAGGGCAATGATGATCAGTCCTACTATCTTGCCGCCATATCGGGAGTAGAAACCGACTTTATTCAGCTTTTCACCGTCCAGGTTATTCTCTTTCAGAATGGCGGAGAGTTGTTCTTCCGTCAGTTCATAATAAGTGTCTTCTTTTTCGCAATATCCTACGAGGCGGGGCTCCTGCTCGATATAGAGAGGAAGGATGTAAGCGATGTTGAACTCCTGATGAATGGTCCCCAGATCAATGTAGTTGCCGTTGTCTGTCTTATATTCTTCGGTGTCGGGCAGGTCTGCTACTTTGTTTAAGACTTCACGATCACCGAAAGGAATTTTTACACCACGCGCGGATACCGTTTGACAAGAGAGGAAAAGGAGAGCGCCGAATGCAAAGAAAAGGGTTAGATGTTTCATGTTTTTCTTTTTTGAGTTTATGAATAATGGAATTGTTGATTAATATTGCCGTAAAAGTAGAGAAAAGAAATAGAAAAAGCAAACGATCGTTTGCTTTTTGAAAAAATGATTTTTCTGTCCGGCTTTTTTCTGTTTCAGATACGTTAAAGATGAGGGGAAAGAACGTGATAAGTTCATGAGCAGGCTTTATTTTTATTGAATACACACGGCAAATCTGATATTTTTATGTAGATGTTTTATTTCATCTTTTTGCTTCCGGTATTCTCCATACTCCGGTCGGAAGTGGGGAAGTTGAGCAGAGCATTGGTCTTTGTTATCATTACAAATTATTCTCGGACTGATACTGCTGATACTTTCCGTCCTCTATCAGAAGTTGAAAGGAGTATTCTTTAAAAATGATGAAGCCGAAACGGACTAATCTTCGTTGTACTTATAACAATGATAAAGGCTGCCTGCTCTTTTATAGAACGGCAGCCTTTACTTATTAATTGGCCTATCTGTTGACGACTTATTCTTGTGAGAAACGTTTTACCTGTTCCTCGATCAATTCCTTGTCGTCAAAGTAGTTAATCTTCATAGCCTTCTTGACATCTGCCAGTGTTTCGGCGGCGGCAGCTCTGGCTACTTCACATCCTTTTTGCAACATCTCGTAAACGGCAGGAATGTCTTTGCTGAATTCTTTGCGGCGGTTAGGGGGTAGGGTCCCGGGTTTCTTCAGAAGAAAT
>OAVO01001082.1_pt1 | contig 13160 bp, 14 predicted proteins | sample 1501411 | NCBI WGS metagenome assembly OAVO01 (sample SAMEA2580081, study PRJEB22360) | human gut metagenome | biome: human gut; feature: human-associated habitat; material: faeces | place: Denmark | collected 2008/2010 | reverse complement strand
AAATCAATTGCACGTTGAATATCTCCAAAGCTCCGTTCTTCGTACTCATGATCAGACTGCTGCATAAAATTTCACCTCGTGTCAAATAAAAAAGCACAGCATCAGGGGTTCACTCGCTCTGTACGGTGAATCCCGATGCTGTGCTGGTATCAATCATGCAACCGCAAGAGCTGAACAAAGCTACATCACACGATTGTTTTATGAAGTACACACTTACTTCGATTCTTACTATATCACAAAAATTTTACAGCTGCCCAAAATGCAGTGAATGCCATATTTTTTGCAGTGAGATGGGTATTTACAAATTATCTTCTTCTAGAGTGTACAGCTGATATCCGTCGCCGTGCGATTGTGTGAATAATCAAAAAGAGTGCAGCGACTCAGTGATCACTGCGCCTTTTATAATTGGAAGATTATTCCATTCCAAGCAACCATGCAGGGGTAACTTTCAAAATTTTTGATAATTCACGAATTTCGTAATCAGTAACAAAACGCGTTCCGATTTCAATACGGCTGATAGAGTCACGTTCTACGTCAACCCCTGATAGTTTAAGCTGAACGGCAAGATTTGTTTGCGTCAAATGGAGGCCGGGTTCGTGCCTCTCGTATCCGTTCTCCACTGATGTTTTTCTTGCCGGCGTAGTCATATATCTTCATGCATCAATCTCGCTTTGTGCTAATAATCAGCATTTTTCTTGACTTTAACACACGAATGCTTGATAATTGTGCTAAAGATGCGAATTGCAAAAATAATGTTGACAACGTGGAGGTTTTCGCGGTATGGTTAATCAATACAAAGAAAAGACACGGAGGTTCGATTTTACCGTGAAGATTGTAATTCTTGACGATGAGCCGGAATTTTCTAAAATACTAGACAAAAAAATAAAGACATATTGTGCTAGAAAAGATTTGTTGTATGACTGTCAAATTTTTTCCTCTAGTAAGACGCTACTTGAAGATGATTTATCATCCATACAAGTAGCCTTTCTTGACATTGATATGCCGGAATTCAACGGATTAGATGTTGCAAAAGTACTGCATCAACGGTATCCAGAGATGATATTGGTATTTGTGACATCCTTTATTAAGTATGCCCCCTCAGGATATAAGGTGAACGCTTTTCGCTATCTTCTCAAAGCGCAATTAGATGAAGAGCTTTCCGATTGTATGGATGATTTGCAAGAAAAACTATATGATAATAACATCACTATTCAAATTCGACAAAGGGACAGAATCTTGCCTTTGTCTATTAAAAGTATTCTCTATTTTGAGGGGACTTCTCAGCGAAGAGTACAGATCTTTCTACTGAGCGGTGAAACCATAGAGGGCCTTGGTAAGCTAGAAGACTACGATAATTTCCTTTCGGATCAAGGCTTTATTCGGTTACAAAAAAGTTTCTTGGTGAATATGCATTATATTGATAAGATAGCCAGCTACAATGCGCAGCTTCGAAATAATACAACAATTAGAGTTTCAGAAAAAAATTATAAAGAAATCTGTAGAAAATTCTTGCTTTGGAAGGGAACAAACCTATGAATAGACTTCTTCTGCCGCTGAGCAACACCTTATTAGTACTACTTGAAGTGATTGTACTAACTTTTTTTGCCTCAATTTTTTTCAAGAAAAATCTATCGACAGTAAAGTTTCTGATTTCAATTATTTTGTTGGCAGCTTTTAATGTTACTGCACTTGCGCTACTTGATAAGTATTTTTGGCTCAAGGCAGTTGTATTAACCATAGTAGATGCTATATGGTTGAAAATTTCTTATATAGATACCATCATACAAAGTATCGGAATAGCCATTGGATTTTATTCATTTGTAAGCGTATGGGATGTTCTAGTTCTTTTAGCTATTTCATTTCTTTCCAAGAGAGATTTTTCCACATACATGGAAAATCCAGTAGAGTATTACCTAATTTGTTATGGAGTAAAATGCGTGGAACTTTTAATTGTTGCTATAGTCGGTTTACTCGCGAAAAAGCGATTTCAATTCAAAAACACCATCTGGCAAGATTGGCTTCGAGTAATGCTGTTTCCACTGACTACAACCTTTTGTTCTGTAATGTTTTTTCAAATTTATGAAATTGAATCTAGTGCTGGAACAGAGTTGCTACTTTGCGAAATCGTTCTTTTGTTCTTTGATGTAATGGCAATATGGTTACTCGATTACATGGATCAGCAGCAAGCTGCATTGCAGGATAACATCATCTTAAAACGTAGTATCAAGCAGGAAAAAGAGAGCATGGAGGCATTAGTGGAGGCCTATTCTGACCAGCGAAGGAAGACGCATGATTTTCAAAATCAATTAGCTATAATTTATGGATTAGCACAACAAGAATCGCCAGATAGTCAAGTTCTAAATTATGTAAGACCATTACTAAAAAAAGAAATGCTTCCAACATTGATTACTAAGACAGGGCGCAATGTGGTGGATATTTTGTTGACACAAAAATATTCTGTTGCTATCAAAAATCAAATTTTATTTCAAATGCAGCTTGGCGATCTCTCTGATTTTCCATTATCAGATGAAGAATTAATAGTAGTCCTTTCTAACCTTTTAGACAATGCTTTAAACGCTTGTATGGATATTTCGAATTCTAAAGAAAGAAGAATACTATTGAAGATGAGAACGAAAGAAGCCGCCGGATTCTTATATCTTGAAAATCCTACAGCGCATAATGTTGAAATTCTTGATAACAAAATAGTGCCTTCTAAAACCACATCAATTGAACATGGTTACGGTTTGAAAAATGTCACAGCTATTTTAGATAATATAGGGGCTCTCTATGTTTTTGATTACAATTCACAGAAAAAGCTTTTCTCTTTTTCTGCACAACTCCCAATCAGTCATTAGTTAAAGTGTAAAATCCCACCTGCTATTCGCTTAAAGCATCGGACAAGTGGGATTTTTTTGTTAGCTTGAGAGATTCAAAATCTCCAGTTATGTAGGCAGAGGTTTTGCTAATAAAGATATCATTATAAGTCTCATTCAAACCATTAGTTTTAACATCCAATAATTTACAATGCCTGTTTCACCGCAAGTTTTATGGCTTGTGATACATTTTTAATCCTTAGCTTGGCATAGTATATAAACAAGAATTTTGTGAAGGGAGAGGAACAGTTCTAAATGAGTAGTGCCTTGATATTTTACGGTACTGCTTACTAGACGACTACGTGATTCCCGCCAACCACTATTTAAATTGGTTGGCGGGAATTTTGTATGTATCAAACTCGTAATGCCAATTTCACTGCAAAAAATATGGCATTCACCGCAAAGGCGACAATCAGTCAAAGATTTGTAGTATAGTACCAACAGGTGAAAAGGAAATGATAAAGAAATTTTCAAAGTATCTATCTGACTATTTCGTTAAAATCGGAATTGTAGAAAGAAAAAACAAGAGTTGGTGCCAATATGTTATAGAGAAGAAAGCCATTCAACTTATCTTTGGAATGGCTACATTGATTTTTTCTCTCTACATTAAAAAAACGTTAGAGATTGCTTTGTTTTTAATTATCTTCTGCTCCATTCGGAGACACATTGGGGGATGGCATGCATCTTCACCTTGGAAATGCCTTACTTTAAGCAGTGTAATGCTTTTACTAATAACAGTGTTCTTGGAGCCATCTGTTGAACGGCTACCGCCAATCTTCACATTGATTTTGAATGCAGTATTATTCGCAGATATTCTTCGATGTTCACCATTATATCCTCAGTGTGTACATTTTGGAGAAAATGAAAAAAACGCAAATAATCAAAAGAAAAAGGTTGTCATCTATACAATTTTGTTTTTTAATATAATTTTTTGCGAATGCCCAATTGTTTTAAGTTGTACATTTTGGAGTGTGCTTTCAACCGTCGTATTGCTCCAAATTGAAAATATAAAAAGAAAGGAATTTTATGATGAGCATTGATTTGATTGCAAAGAATATTCTGGAATATATGATTGATCTGGAGCGATTTGGCTGGCCTCCGACATGTACAAGTATTCTCTACCAGCCAGAAAGACCCCTTAAGTTGTATGATATGCAAGAATCTGAGAAGACTGAACAAAGTATGAGGATGAACGATGAATAACGATTGCCCCAATATACTCCCAATAAAAACACCTCTCCAAGATTATATTTATGACGTTAACCTAAATACATTTGTTCCGGTTCCTCAGGACGTTTTTCAATATGCAGAGAAAAGATTAAAAAATAAAAATGGCACTATAGAGGAAAAAAGAAAATTTGACGCCATGATGGAGAAGGGGTACTTTTCTTCGGAACATATTAAAAGGATAAATAATCCTTATAGCAATTATTTGCCGTTGCTTCTTTCAAGAAATATGTCGCAGATTCTTTTACAAGTGACACAGGGATGTAATTTTCGTTGTGAGTATTGTATTTATACGGCATCTATCGACGGAATTCAGCGAAAACATACAAATAAAAGAATGGATTTTCAGACAGCCAAACATGCTGTTGATTATCTATGGAATCATTCAATTGATTCAGATGTGGTAACAATCGGTTTTTATGGTGGAGAACCTCTGTTAGAATTTGAGTTGATCAAACAAGTTATTCTCTATACAGAGAAGAAATTCCAAGGGAAGATTGTTCACTACGCAATGACGACAAATGTATCTTTGTTATCAATCGATAAGGTGGAGTTTCTTTGGAAACATGACGTTCATTTGGTTTTAAGCTTGGATGGGCCAAAAGAAATACAAGAAAAAAATAGAATATATGTAGGAGGTAAAAAAAGTTCATACGATGTTGCTGTAGAAAATCTCAATCATATAAGGGAAAAATTTCCAGAATACATCAAGAGGATGAATATTAACATCGTTATTAATCCAATGGATGATCTGGATGTAGTTTATTCAGTATTTCAAGATGGACAAGTATTTTCTGGAATTCATGCACTTGCAACGACAATTAACGATTCAACATTAAAGGTCAAAAATTGTGAATCAGAACGTTTTGCCGAGCAACTTGAATACCACAATTTTTTGCTACTCCTTAATGAATTGGGCGTAAAAAGCAGCAGACGAGTTTATCCCCTTTCAGAAGTTATTATTGAGTCCGCAAAGAAAAAGCTAAAAAATCGTTATTCAGCAACACAGTCCGTGCCTTATGAAACAGCACCTGGAGGTATGTGTGTCCCTGGTGTCTATAAACTTTTTGTTACGGTTGACGGAAAATTATTGACTTGTGAACGTACGAACGAACCTTCAAATGCTGGATATCTTGGTGATTTATCAGGTGGTATTGAGTTGGATCGGGCGTTAAAAATGCTGAATGTTGCAAAACTTACAGAAAGGCAATGTCAAAATTGCTGGGCATTTCGTTATTGTACGAATTGTATTTCACATTGTGACGATGGAAAAGATGTTAATGCAAAACTCCGTACAATGCAGTGTCAAAAGTCACGTGGAAACGTGTACTACACTTTTAGGATTATGATTTTGCTACTGAACAAGAACTTGCTGACACTATATCGAAAGGAAAATCAATGAATAAATTTTTGCTTTATCCTGTAACGGCTCGTTGCTTGCCAATGATCCGCTTTGTGCCTTGGAAATCAGATGATTTTATACTTTGTTCTTTCGAAGGAAGCAGTCTAACAGGTTCGACTATTGGCAAAGCTTATGAATATGATTTTCTTGACAATATTGTCTATTCAGATGAAAAGATAGAAGCACTCATCCAGAAAATTTCTACAGTTGTGTTACTTCCGCTTGAATCCAACTACAATTCAACTGTTCTACGCCGAAAATTAAAGCGCACCAAAGAACTTGCTGTAGAATATGGAAAAGAAATTCTTGATTTCACCGAAGAAAATCCTAAATTATTTCCACTTTGCCCAAATCCGGAGGGAACTTCTATAAAAGATATTAAGCAAGCAGTGGTTTCCATTGGTGGAATGCTTGATGCGTCTCGAACATTTGAATTATTTATGGCTGCTTTTTCTGCTCTAAAGAAGAAAAAAGTAAAAGTTAGCGCATTTTCTTCATATTTTCCATCGGAGATAATAGGAGTACATTATATCGGAACAAAAAAGCAGATAGAATCTATTCCGTCAGAGCAATATATAAAATCTCTCAATTCATATATCTTTACTACAGCTATTCAGGAAATGGCAGATGTTGTACTTATTGATCTTCCAGACGGATTCATTCCGTATAATCATTTGTCTACTGCTGATTTTGGAGTATGTGCATATAAAATCATGCAAGCTATTCCGCCGGATTGTTTAATATTGTCCACGAGTATTGATTGTATGGATATCGACTTCACAAAAAGAATGAATTCTCTCTTTGAATATAGATTTGGAAAGCGTCCTTCAAAAATTGTGTTTGAAAATTCCATTGTGAACTATCTTGATGTTGGGCGTGGCGGCGGTATGAAAAAACTAATTATCCCACCTAAAGACATACAAAAATATGCCTCCAAATGCGTAGACAATTCATTGTTCATTTCGGACACGGATATTGAAACTCAAATCTATAGTGTGATTATAAATGAGTTAGGAGCATGAAATGTGCAAATCGAAACATTCAATAGAAACAATGTTCTGCGAAATTCTTGAAGAAAAATTTGGCATTGAACGAAGTGTCGCTAAAGACAATTTGACACATTCGTTGCTTAGACTTCCTTTTAGTCTAGATGGAATAGACTTGACTTATCTATTTATGATTTGCGAACAAACTTTTAATATAAGATTTACTGAACAAGATAGTAACAATTACGGTCTTCTCACGCCTAAAAATTGGATTGATGTAATTGAAAGCCATCTTTGAATAGATTCTCCTTTAGATAATAAAGGGCCGGATTCTGTTTCGCGGAGGATAGAATATGAAAAAGAACGTTCTCGAAACCTTGTCCGATTATTCCTTCCTTATTCGTAGCATGTCGGTTAATCCCGAATGCATTACCGACTGCATCGGAAATGTTAGTCTTCGAACCGAGTACAACAATTTCAAGCAGGCATGTGCTGACATTGGCTGGTACTCTGATCCTAATTACTAAGTGAAATCTGCAAGCTGAATACATTTTATAGGTAAAAATGGAATCCGGCCCCTTATTATCTAAAGAATATAGGATATAAAAATGAAAAACAACAAATGGGTGCATGTGCTCTTTATATTGCCAGTTGTATTATTGCTCACAAGTTGCTTGCACCAAAAAATCGAAACATCTCCCATAGTAAGTGAAGCTTCATCAAAAAATGACCTAAATCCAGTAACTTTAACAGTCTACCTTACCGCTCACTATGCAAATCCTGATACACATTGTCCTATCTATGAAAAATTGCTGGATTATCAAAAAGAAAATCCTAATATCACAATCCAGTTTGTATCACCCAAAGAGGGTGATACTGCAGAGCGCGAGGCTGAGATTCATCAGCTAAATACGGAAATCCTTTCAGGCAAGGGACCAGACCTTTTTATTATGGAAGGAAACCGATTGACGAATGTTAATCTATTTCCAGATATTGAAAAGAGTATGATGAATGGAGCTTTTCTCGATCTTACCGATGTAATGGATTCAAACGAATTCACAGCAGAGAATTTTTATATACCTCTTTTAGATGCTGGAAAACTAAAAGGAAAACAGTATATTTTACCTTTGTGCTTTTCAGTTCCAACTCTGACAAGTGCAGAAAGCGTTCTGAAAGACAGCGGATTTGATATGCAAGCCGCATCAAAAAGCCTTGCGGCCACGATGGATGAACTGCTGCGCATCTACAAGGAAAAACCAATGCTGGTTGTGACGGACTTTAGCATGACAAGCGCGTTATCGCAGCCGATCATCGATTACAAGAATCACACTATTAACTTGGACACAGTTAGTTGTCGGCAAACATTAGCATACGAGAAAGAATTCCGTACGGGTGAAATTTCTTATGAGATGCAAAATGGTTTGTTTGACAGTTTCAATCCAGAAGTAGTCCAAGATTATTTTGCAAACGGTGAACCTTTTGCTAGTCTTGACCCAAGCTATATGACGGTGGGACTTCTTCGGCAGTGTGCGGCTCTTGGAATCAAAACCGTAACACTCCCCATTCCCAATGAGCTAGGCGGTGTTACTGCTGAAATCGGTTCTTACACAATGGGAAATCGAAACACAAAGCATCCAGCAGAGGTAAAAGCACTTTTAGCTTATCTTCTTAGTGAAGAATGCCAGTCGAGTTCGGCGTTTGCAGATAAAGATATGTTTCCTGTCCGACGTGGATGTCTTAAAAAATGTATGGAAGCACAATATCAATTCAGTGTCTATGATGCATCCCATGAAAAAATAGGGCAAGAAGATATTGAAAACCGAAAAGAGATGTATGGTGACAATTTGACTGATGCACAGCTAGATCAACTTGAAACAATATGCGACAAGATAAATGCAGCGCAATATCACACAATTTGGTACCGTGCCTTGCAGCTTGATCAAAGTGAGGATGGAGGAAATCTTCTAAGCGAAACGATGGTTCAGTATTGGAATGATGAAATCACCCTTGATGAGCTTGTTGATCGACTTACTCCGCGGCTCAAATTGTACCTTGATGAATAAAATGAAAAAGAATCTTCAGAGCAATATACTTCTTCTGCCGGCACTTATTGCCGGATTTTTTTGCTATCTGTTTCCAATCCTGATTGCTTTTTGGAAAAGTCTCTTTCTTGGAACAGGAACCGATTTTGTCGGCATACAAAATTATGTGGATCTTTTTGAAAATGAGGCATTTTCACTCGCTGTTAGAAATCTGTTTCATTTGTGGGCCATCATTGTACCCGTCAATTTGGTTATTGGCATTTTCATTGCGGAAGCTTATATAAAACTCCGACAAGAAAAACTTTGTCTGTTCTTTCTTGTTCCTTCAATACTTCCGGCAGCTTGTGTTGTAGCAATTGCATCAAGCATCTTACGAAAATCTCCTAGCCAGTGGGGTGCAACACCATTTGCATTTTATGTATTCCTTGTAATTGTATTATGGAAAACGATGGGATTCTCAATTTTAATTTTTATGGTTGCTATGAAATCCATTGAATCCGAAATCATAGATGCCGCCATGCTGGATGGAGTCAACCCTCTACAATGTTTTTGGTACATAAAGCTTCCAATCATAAAGAGTTCTTTATTGATTTGTGGAATTTTGACGATTTACAATAGCTTTCGATGCTTCCGTGAAGCCTATTTGATTGGAGGAAGTCACCCGAATGAACAACTATATAGTATTCAGCACTTTCTGCAAAACAATTTTATGAATATGAACTATGCACGACTGGAAGCGGCATCTATTTTGGTTGTGCTTTTTGTTGGAGTCTTTGTGCTGATTGGAATGTGCTTGGCAAGAAAAAAGAGGAACAACTGATGAACCCACGAAAAGAAGCTGCATATAGAATGTTGTCTTTGATAGCCGCTGTGATTTTTGTGCTGCCATGCGTATTTCTTGTTTTCCCGACATTTGATATGCACTTAGATGGCTTGTGGCAGATGGATTCTCTGATGGAATTCATTTGTGCCTATAAAAATACAGTGATTCTTGCAATTGCGGGAGTGCTTATTCAAATTGTGATTGCACTGTCTGCAGGTTATGCGATTGCTAGGGTTTCATCATTCAAAGTACAAATGTTCTTTATCTTAACTTGTGTTTTCTTTTTACTACTGCCGCAGCAAGCACTCATGCTCCCCCAATATCTGGTTCTGATGAATATCGGATGGTTGGATTCTCTGAAGGGGTTATTGATAATGACGGCTTTCCAACCTTGGATGATTTTACTCTTTTGGTTCGCAGCGAAAGGAATTGATAGCAGCCTGTTCGATGCAGCAATTTGTGATGGTGCAAGCAACTGGGTGCTTTTTGGAAAAATTTATGTTCCAATTGTACGACCGTATGTTACGGTTGCAGCATTTCTTTCAATCGCTGAAAGCTGGAATCTTTTGGAACAGCCTATGACATTTTTGCAGAGCAAAGAAAAGTATCCGCTCTCTATGATTTTGATGCAGCTTTCAACAGATAATCCTGAATTAAAAAATGCCTTATGCTTGATCTTTGTGATTCCACTAATAATTCTATTTTTTCGTGTAGTCGATAACGTAACTAACGGATTTCACCAATAATTAAAAATCGAGAGCGTAAGATTATGAACTTTAATATTATACTGCATCAGCTAAAAAAAATCCCTGTGTTAGCAATGTTCTATTTTGTGACAGCACTATTTACATGGGGAATTGGTATGATATCCCCGTATATTTCGGGCCTTTATATCAACTCACTGATTAAAGCAATAAGTTTCACTAATCTGATATTATTTATCACATTGGTTGCAAGTTTGAACTTGCTTCAAATGCTCTTTGACTATTGGCAATCTATCCTTTCTGTAAAATTAAATCAGACATTAATCTATAATATCAGCAATGATCTGTTTCAAAAGATTTTTCACTCTCGATATGAACAATATGGAAATATCGATTGTTCTTATTATGTTGACCAAATAAACAAAGACAGTCATTTGATCGTTCAGTTTTTTCTTCAAAATGCTGCAGCCATTATTTTTCAATCTGTAACAATTGTTGTGAGTGGAGTAATTATATTTAGGGTTGACAAAATATTATGTGTGATAGTTTTTTTGCTGATTCCCTTTTATATTGCTTCATTTAAGCTGAATGATAAAAAAATGTACTCGTCTCGAAAAAAGCGAAAAGAGGCAGCGAATAAATATTTTTCTTGCTATTCAGAACAAATAGGAAAACTGCGCCATATAAAACAGGCAACTTTATACAAGGAAATGGAAAATAGATTATTCCTTGCATTTGATACAATGTTGCATGCAGAACTCGATTCAACAAAAATTGATTGCTTTTTTTCAAATATCAATCAAACAATTATCATAATCGCATATGTGAGTATAATAGGAATTGGTGGATACAAAGTAAGCATTGGAGACTTAAGCGTTGGCTATTTCACGATTATAAATACATATTTTAACATGACAATTAGTGCGGTTTCGTATTTTGTTGGATTGGCTGGAAGTTATCAAGATGCTAAAATTTCTTTTCAACGTGTAGATAAAATAATGAATCAGCCCAATGAAAATATTGGCTCAAAAAGAGTTGAAAAAATCCGAGAAGTCAAAATAGAGAGCCTTTCGATTTCTTATGAGAAAAAGGAAGTGTTGAATTCATATAACTATAGTTTTCATTGCGGAAGAATATATGGGATTGTTGGAAAAAATGGTTCAGGAAAAACAACCGTCCTAAATGCAATGATAAACATTTTTTCAGGAGAGCATATGGGCGAGATCTTCTACAATGGAATTTCTTTGAATGACTTAGATATGCCGCAAATCCGTAGACAAAAAGTGTCTTACGTTGAGCAACATCCAACGATGTTCAATATAAGCGTACAAAATTATCTGCATTTTGGAGTTGATGATGGTGAACTTGTGGGTTATAATCAATCCATCTTACTAAAAATGTTTGAGTTGGAATATTTACTCGATAAAGAAATAAATGAAAACGGAAGTAACCTTTCCGGCGGTGAAAAGCAGAAATTGTCTATTGTTCGATCATTAAGTAAAGATAGTTCTTTGATTTTACTTGATGAGCCCACTTCTGCATTAGATCAAAAAAGCATCACAACATTAATAGAATATCTTGAACTACGAAAACAGCAAGCGATAATTGTTATAGTTTCACATGATTCACGGATTTTATCAAGTTGCGATGAATTAGTTGAAATGAGGTGAATTTTAGACATGGAAAATCAAAACGCCTTTAATGAAGAAGAGTATTCTGCCTTTAGAGCCGAAACCTGCACACGTATTGAAATCATGAACTCTTAAGCTACCAGCGCACTTACTACGGCTCCCACCACATGGGTTATGGGGTTTATTATGTAGAAGACCATCCTGAAGTATTCTGGATTCATTTCACAGGCTATGATGTGAAGAACATTCTGACCTATCATGGCATCCCACTGGATCGGCACGTCTTTTACAGCGGAACACTGCCGGAGTATAAGATGCTGTTCCGAAAAATCATCCGGGAACTGCAGCAGTGCAAGTATGGCTATGAGGATTATATTGCTTCGATGTTCAACACGATCCTGCTTCTTGTCAGCCGTCAGCAGCAGGAAGGTGAAAATGTGGAAATCAACATTCCGGAAGAAATCGAAGCCGCCATTGCCTACTTTAACGAGAACTATAACATCAAAATCAGCGTGGAGGACTATGCAGATTCGCCGCACATCAGCACCCGAAACTTCAAGCGGTATATGAAAATAAGCCCTGCGCAGTACATCCTGTCGCTTCGGATGGTCAATGCACAGAGCTTGTTGGAGAATACCGATTATAAAATCGGCGAGATTGCAGAAATCGTGGGTTACGACAACCAGCTTTACTTCAGTCGGGTGTTCCGAAAAGAATATGGGGTCAGCCCAGCACAGTATAGAAAAAAGATGGAAAAGTCATCGTTATCGAAATAAATAGGAGTATCGTATGGAAACAACCAAATTATATGTAGAGTATATTGTCTTTGGTATGGAAACACTTGCAGTTATCTTTTTGGTTATATTTATTATTATAGGAGACGCATTTTTACCAATTATTAAGTATTGCATAAAGAATATAGTTCCATCGATTATTATGCTAGGGTGGTGTTATATTTTAGGATTGATCGTTGATAGGATTGCAGATATCATATATGACAAAAGGAAGATGCATATCAAAGAAAAATATCCTATTGAAGCAGAAACTAGTATCATCGTTTGGGAACACTTCAAGCAAGATGCATTTGCCACTTTTACATTGTCAAGGATACGTTTAATGCGGTCTACAGCGTTAAATTCGTTTGCAATGTTGATTGTGTGTACTTACGCAGTTATAAAGTATCATTGTGGGTGGAAAATAACGATGTTGACTGTTGTTGGCTTTTTGACAATGGCAATTGCATCAGATTTAGCCCATTTCAATCTTCTAAATAATTATTATAAAAAAACGATGAAGTTGGAAAACAGTTATCTCAATAAAGGTGATGTGAAATCTTCTGAGAAGGCAAGTAGTCAATCCTAATTCGTTTAGCTTGCGCAAGCAGGGCTTTTGTCTATACAAACGCCATTTTTGCGTTGCAAAATGCTTGTTGGGCTGTGCCCAATCCCCTTCATTCTGCACCGTTCCGATGC
>OAVO01001078.1_pt1 | contig 13170 bp, 19 predicted proteins | sample 1501411 | NCBI WGS metagenome assembly OAVO01 (sample SAMEA2580081, study PRJEB22360) | human gut metagenome | biome: human gut; feature: human-associated habitat; material: faeces | place: Denmark | collected 2008/2010 | reverse complement strand
CTGAATATAATATGCCTCTGCTTGGAATTGAGCAGATAGGCGACGAAGTTGACAGCGTTTTAAAAGAAGCAGGAATCACAGGAAATGCACTGACGATTGCAGACAAGGAAAAACTACGGGGGTGCATTAATTTAAAAATTTGTACGGAAGCTGGTTCGGTTGTTTATGTAAAGTATGATTATACGGCTAACGATTTAAAAGTATATATGAAAGAATGAAAAAATATTTTAAGAGACGGCAGGATATGAGCCGTTTCTTTTTTTTTATGCAAAAAAATGTAGAAAATACCGTTACTTTACATATCGTTTTGAATATTATACAATTGCATGTAGAAACGATTAAATTCAGAAAGGAGGGAGTCAAATGAGTGAGCAAGATAGTAATAGTGAAAATAATTTATTGGTATACAGGTGGACGCACAACGTAATTGAGAAGTCAAAGTTTCATGGAATTGAGAAAAGAAACTTAGCAGAAGCAATTATTGTGCCGTTTGCAGTTTCAGTTGTCATTCTGAGTATTCCATTCACTCGGATTGTTAAAATAATGACACTTATCGTGATTCTGCCAACACTGTTCACTGTATTTGTAAAAGGCTATAAGAACCGTTCTATCTTTGAGTTTATCCGTGATGAAATCAGATTCAAAAAGAGACGCCGTGTATTGCATTTAAGAGGCGTTGAGTACAAGCGGAAGAAAGGAGCGCAGTATACAGACTATGAAGAATACGGTTTTGTTAAATCAGTTATCGAAAAAAGTAAACAGAAACTCACTGAATTCATTGAAAAATACGACGCTGACGACACTGGCAAAGACAGCTAGATATGCATTGGAAAAGACAGAGGATATTACTGAAAAGGAATTTACGGGAAAATATTACGAAGGCTCATCGCAAGAAGAAATACCAATTAAAGACATAAGAAACGGGCTTGTTATCACAAATGATAACCGCTATGTCGGGATGGTTGAGGTCTTTCCTATCAACTTTGAACATAAAACGGTTGAAGAGAAAAGGAGAATTCTTGATAGCTTCAATAATGTTTTCCAGATGCAATGGTATAAATTTTCCATAAAAGTAATGAGCGATTATACAGATGTGAAAGATATGGTTGAAAATGTAGTCTCCAACAGTCATCATCTGACAAATGATTTTTCACGAGAATGTCTGAATGATTACATTAACTATATATATAAGATTGGTTCTACCAAGGCAATCGTAAGACGCTACTTTATCTTCTGGGAATATTCTGGGGAAGACGGCGTAAAAGCCAAGGACTTTGGTAGTATTGTAAAAACCATGGATGAGCAACGCCATAATTTAATCAAGACATTGCAAGATTGTGGAAACTCCTGCATGGAATTCAAAATGGATGCTGGAAATTTCAAATACAACGAATTTGTATGTGAGGTAATTTATAAATTCTTCAACAGAAAGTCATCCTTGACAGAATCATTCCTGCAACGGAAAGCACGAATAGATGCAGATTTCAAGAGATTTAATGATTTGCATGGAACTAATAAGTCTCCTGCTATGGCAGACTATTTAGCACCTAAAGGTTTGTACTTTCTCAATAGAGATTTTATGTGTGAAGATGGAATGTATTATACATTTATCGGATTGGACGGACATAAATTCCCAGATTCAGTAGTTGGTGGAGAATTTACCGACTACATTGCAACAGGTGCATATGTGGATGTTGACTATATTTTTAAAATCAATCCTAAAAATGTCGTATTACCGCTTTTGAAATTTTATAATTCCAACACGGAAAGAGGAGTCCGTGAAAAATTATATAATGGAAAAGAAGACAAGGGAAGACTTTTGTTCAATAAGCTTAAAAATAATAGTTATGTTTATGAATCCTTAAATGGTGACTGCGAATTATATAATATGTCTGTCATTGTCACAATCAGAACACCTTCATATGAATTATTGAAAAATATAGTGTCGGATTTGAAAGACCATTATAAAAGAAAACTCGGAGTATCTATTATTGAAGCCACTGATATTTGTGAAGATTTTTGGAGACAGACAATGCCATGCCTGTATACAACGAAATTATTCAATAAAATGGCACACAATATTCTGTCTAATGCGATTACTTCACTTTATCCATTTACCACATACCAATTATATGACATCAAGGGATGCGTCTTAGGTGTAAATGATAATGGAACGATAGTATCTCCAAATGTTTTCGATACATCTATGTTCATTAATGCAAACATGACAATAATCGGAAGTTCTGGTGCGGGTAAAACATTTACAGAAGAACTTATAGGACGGCGAATGTACTTAAACGGTTGCCGTGCATTCTTCATCATTCCGAAAAAGGCAGTCGAAGATTATTACGAGGGTTGCAAAAATATAGGTGGAACATTCATTTCATTGATGCAAGGCTCGGAAGACAGAATTAATGTGCTTGACATCCGACCAGAGGGAAAAGCTTTAAATATTGATGGTGTTAATTCAAAGAAACTGTCCGGTAGCTGGATGACGCATAAAATTGTCAATGTGTGTGCATGGATAAGTCTGATAATGCATGGAGAGAGGATGACTACAACAGAAACCAATGCCCTGCAAAAAGCACTTATCAACACATATGCAAAAAAAGGTATCACTAGCGATAACGCTTCGATTTATGAAGATATAAATACAGGAACGCTGAAAGAAATGCCAATTCTCGGAGATTTATATGATGAAATCAAAGACAATCCTTCATTGAAAAATATAAAGGATGCCCTAGAGCCATTTGTTCACGGGATAGCAAGTAACATGAATGGTCACACAAATGTTGACATTGAAAATGCAAGATATGTTGTATTCGATATAGACGAAGATAAGATTTCCGCTGAATTATTCAGTTCATTTTTATATCTGGCATTTGACTATATATACAACATGGTAAAGGAAAATGTCACATCAAAGGACATCATTGTTTTGGATGAGGTTTGGAAAATGATGGTAATTCCAGATTCAGCAAAGCAGGTATCCCGAATGGTAAAACTTGTTCGTTCATATGGTGGAAGTGTAATTTCAGCCACACAGCAGATGGGCGATTTTGAAAAAGCCGGAGAAATGGGTATGGACGTTTTAAATAATGCGGAAATCAATTTGTATCTGGCAATGAAACCACAAGATATTGAATCGACCACTCGACTGATGAATTTAAAACCAGACACCGTAAAAGAAATCGAAAAGCTTAAAAAGACATATGGTTTATTAGTTACCAGAACTGAAAAAATCAAGATTCATATTGAAGCAACTGATATGGAACTTGAAACCATGAGTACAGATATTAATGACCGTATTGAAAAGGAAGCAAACAAAGTAGCACAAGAAGAAAGAAAAGTATCCTAATGCGTCGTAATGCATATATAAAGCGTTGCGAATACAAGGTATTGCGTTGTAAGAAAGAATATTTGCGGTGTCTTGGGAGCATTTCAAAATGTTCGCCATGGCAACGACGTAATAATACACATAACGACGCATTAATAATGAACTATTAACATTTTTATTCAAAATTACAACACATTAATTTTAGGAGGGTTCGAAAATGAGAAACAACCAATTATCAAAAGAAGAAAACATTTTATTTGAATTGATTCAGACAGTTGATGCAATGACCTATGATCAAATTCAGCAATTCCTTACCAAATTCTTAGGATGTAGTGAAAATGTTCCAAAGTATATCATTCACAATCTTATCCGCATGAGAGCAATTGAGGCGACACAGGAAGATGAAGAAGGATATATCACATGCGGAAATAGTGGATTCCAGACCAATGCAAATATTAACACAGATGTTATTTATGCGTTGTACTACTTGCTCGACAAAGCTAAAACTTTGGATGAAGTATTGTCCCTTGTTCCGTCCAATATGAATAATGTCGCTTTATCATTCATCTTGAACGGAGAATATTATGAAGCTACATATGTTTCACTTGATGAGATGTATAAGATTGATATGATTCGAAAGAGATATGAAAACGATTGCTTGGATGCAGAATACCAGAAGGATGAAGTGATTCCGTTCCGTTCCGTATTTATGTTTGGTGTTAAGACGGATGAAGAAGAAAGGGAAATCCTTGACAAATTTGAAAAAATGAATTTGCAGATTCCGCATAGTATTGTTATTTTCCACAGTAAAAATCCTATTACAAAGCCTAATTATACGGAGTTTTCAATTGAATAAGTTGGTTGAAAGGTCTGAATATGTATAGTACCAAACGATTAAATTAGGCAACTTGCTCGTCCGGCAGATGCTGTTTTTGCAGGATAAAACGATTAATCAAGATAAGAATTATCGTTCTGAGAGAAGCGTATTATAAGCGCAAACTGATTAAATAATCTTATCTAATCGTTCAGATTATATAAAATAGGCTTCACAGAACGATAAAAATTTATTTAATTTAATCGTTCTGGCAATCAAAATATATGTGCCAAAACGATTAAATTCAATTAACAAATATGAAGGAAAATTTAATCGTTTTGAGTGAATTTTGAAAAAAAATCAGAACGATTAAATTTTTGACTTAAAACCCAGAGAAATCAAGGGGTTTGCAAATTTGAACACGAGGAGTTGTTTGCCTGCGACACGCAGGTAAACAATTTTTGAAGTAAAACAGGAGGTGCACTGTGTCAGTAGTTAATGACGAAGAGGATATTAAACAATCAGACAAAAAAACACATAATTTGAATTATAAAAAAGGATATATAAATGAAATATTAAAAATCTGCCTAACAGCAGGCGGAGTCAGCTATAACGGATTAAAGGTGTTAGACGGAGACAGGGAAACTTATACAAATTCAATTCGAAGATTAAGAAACAATGGAATTGTAACAATCAAGAGAATCGGTTCTGAGTTTGTGGCTACACTATCAGATTTCGGAACTACCAATGAACAATACATTGAGAACTTCATCCCATATCTCGGAACTTACACCCGCTTTATAGCTTTAAAGTCAAAAAGCTTAGGGTGGTATAAATCAAAACGTCACAAAACCGACGCAATCAAAGCATTCCGGTACAGTGAAATTGTGATGTTATTAAAAGGAACATCTATCAGAACATTAACAGAAGATAAACCGAGATTGTATGCAGGAGAAAAAGTAGAAAATAACGACGCTTATTTTTACTCGGATTCAGAGGTAAAGGAACTCGTAGGTGGGACAACCCTAATTGATAATGAAAATGAAGATGATAAATTTCTAGTCACAACAAGGGCACAAGGATTTATTGTATCGCAAGGTGGAGTTTATCTTGTGTATCACAGTGGAAAAGAGCAAAGATTGGCATGGGCGGTAGCGCAGGAACAGCAGATGAAATTTAGAACCGCAAATCTTATTGCCAAATCATTCAGCACAAAATTGGATTTCTTTGAAATCAATGACTGTATTATCCTTGCCGACGAAGACAGACCTTTTGTGGAAATGTTTCTCGACGAAGATTTATCTCCAAAAAGAAAAACTGCTTTTACAAAACGGGTATCTATTGAGAATGGGTTTGCAAACACATATTTTCTTCCATATTCGAAACAAGGAAGATTTATGACTGACTTTATGAGTAAAAAACAGTGGAAGGAAGATATGTTTAATTATTTTCTCGAAGATGATAGTTCGCTAAAGAAAGCAAAAGTTGGTTCTGTTGCAGATTTTCATAGCGGAGAAAATCCGGTGCTTTTATTTTGCATCCCAAATGCAACTAGATTGTACAAATTTCTTCTTAACGCAGAAATTTCCGACAAATACCATATATACTGTTTTGATTTCCAAGTAGACTTTCTTAACGAAGTAGTAAAAGGACGTGCGAAAATCTTTAGTGTTTCATTTGATGAATTTGAAGATGCAGTATCAAAATTTCAAAGCGCGGTTACAGAGTGATGCAGACAGAGGGTAGATAAAGTATGTTGCATATGTGCTTTCACACACTTTAATTGCTAACGGCAAAGGTTTTACTCTTTGTAGAAAGGAGCATACAAGATATGGCAAATAAAAAAGATATTGATAAACCAGACTTTGAGAATCAGTCTTCAATGAAAATCTGGTATGATTTCGTAAAGGAACAAGCACAGAAGAATAAAAAAGCAGTTATCCGTGTTGGAATCACAACCGGAGTCGCTTCATTGCTTCTTGGTGGAGTTCTTGGTACATATAGTGCAATCATGTCAAGAGATATAGCTCACTTTACGGTATCAAACTGGCTTATTTATTCAATCAAAAGTCCTGTGTCATGGGTGGCAGGACTGGCAATATTCGTTCTGGTCAACATTGGATTGACTAAATTCATTGTCGGAACACATAAAACAGCAATCAGAGACAAGGATAGAAACTATAACGGTTCGGAAAAAGGCGACAATGGCACGGCAATGAAAGCCACACGAGAAGAACGTAGAAATATGTTCGTGTACGGGGACTATCCAGATTTAAAGGATATTATTCTCGGATGCGACACTGAAAACGAACATGAGATGTATATTTTGAATACCGGCAAAGAAAAAGTAGCAGAAGGTTTAAATAAAAATGTGTTTGTTGTAGGTGCACCGGGTTGTGGAAAAACCTTCTCGTACATCATTCCGGCAATCATGCAGAAAATTAGAGCCGGGGAATCAATGGTTGTTACAGACTTGAAGAAAGATATATACGGCTCAACAGCGGAAATGGCAAAAGCAAATGGTTATGTTGTAAAGGTATTAAATTTTGATAATAGGTTCTTCCTGCATTCAGATTCCATCAACTTTATGTCACTTGTTGGAGAAGATGTGTCTCTCATCACAACACTTGCAGAAACAATCATATCCAACATTTACGGAGAAGAGCAGGAAGATTACTGGAAGACTATCGAAACGAACCTTTTAAAAGCCATTATGGTTTATATAGCTACAAATGAAGAAGGAATACCTAAAACACTTACTTCCGTATACAAAACGGTAAATGAAAAAACCTGTACACAGGTTAGTGCTATCGCAAAGGGATTAGACAGAGATAATCCGGCAATCCCATACTTTAATAACTTTTGCACAATGTTGGCGCAGGTTCAAGACCAATGTAAGAGTGGTTTATCATCCCATTTAGAGACATTGGCTAATCCAGTCATTCAGAAGCTTATAAGTGAGGACGATGTTGACCTCTCTTTACTTGGCAAGAGAAAATGTATCTATTATATCACATTAAACGACCAGAACCCGAAGCCGACGTCGTGGTTAGTTGCAATGACATTCACATTAATGTTCGAGCAGTTAACACAGTTAGCCGACGCTCAAATGAACCACAAGTTACCAATACCAGTCACGTTGCTAATGGACGAGTTCTACAATCTGGGCGTCATTCCGGCATTTGACTCAAAGATTTCACAGGTCAGGTCGAGAGATATTAGGTGTTGGGTGGTAGTCCAGTCACTTGCACAGCTTGAAACTCTGTACGATAAGACATGGGAGAAGATTGTAGAATGTTGTACCACATGGATTGTCATGAAAGTAAATGCGCAAGGAACGGCAGAGTATTTCGAGAAGATGAGTGGTGTTCAGACCATAGATACAACAAGTGACCGCTTTACGGAAACTAAGACTGACGCTATCCAGTATCATAACGAGGTTCAGAGAACAGTTGCACAGTCACAAAGAATGGTTTACTTTGCAGATGAAATTCGCAGACTTAAGCCTACTCACGTACTTGTATGGGTAAGTGGACACAATGTTGCAGAACTTGAAAAAGTAGGATACACTTCACATCCTATGTGTAAGGAGATAAGAGAGTGCAACTGCGTGGCACATATTCCAAACTGGGTATACAACCTAAGTGCCACCGAAAGAGAAAAGCTTGGAGTTATGAGTGAAAAAGAGTTATGGCAGGCAGAAGGTACACAGAGGATTGAGCTATGTACAGAAGAAGATTTCAAAGAGCATTGGAACAAGGATAAACAAAAAGCACTTGAAGAATATCTTGCTAAATGTGCTTAGCCATATAACCCGTGGCAACATTGCATTGAGTTGATATAGGCATAAAAGAAATCATAAAATAGGTGCGAACATAACTATCTGATTAGTGCAGAATATATCGGCAATAGTTATTGTCGCACCTATTTTATAGTCAATTTCACGCCTATAATGTAAATGGTTATCTGCAAATGTAAAGCCGGGCAAGGAATAATGCTTTTGATTGTAGATAATTCTAAAAACTGAATCGTGCCATTGCTTTGGGGCGGCTCATATCTCCCTAAGAACTGAATGAGACTTTCAGAAAAAGTAAAACGAAAAAGACACCGCAGAACTTAATCTACAGTGTCTTTTTCTATTGAAAGAAAGATAAGGATTATACGCTTGCAGAAACATGGCAAATATAACTGCAAGCCCAAAATTAGATAATGTCAGTTTTAAAACGTAGTCAGTAAGAGGACAAGGCAGGATAGTAAATGTTTCCTATCTTTACGGCTTATACTCATATAGCGCATTACTCCTCGGTATATCCAAAGTTGAAATCATATCTAGTAGCCAAGGACTATTGGTATACCTTCCTGTATAAGCAACTCCCTTAACTATATAAAAATTATACCATAAAATACGAATAATGTCAAGTAAAATATGCGTATATTCTACATTTTTACATGTGGTAACGTTGACAATTTCTGCATTATACATGTGGAATCAGAGGACAGGGCTTTTCTTTGCAGATAATTTATACGCCAGATTAAGCCATTACTATTAAAGCTGATTGCCAGTTCTTTGAGAACCAGATGAGAATAAAAAGACATGTAAAGAGGACACCGTAGGCATTAATACCCACAATGTCCTCTAATCTATGTAAAACTTAGTTTCAAGTCTATATTTCGGTTTCTTCTTCATTAACATTTTCTTCAATTAAGTTTGTCTCAAAATCTGCTATGAAACAACCGTGATTAATATGCGTTCTTGCATCACTTTCTAAAATGTTTTGTGCGATTTCATTTGCTTTATCTTCGGACTCTGCACATATTTCTAATTCGTCCATGATAATCCTAACAGTATACTTATTCATAATTTGTTACCTCTATGATATTATTATCAATTTCCATTTCACTTGATGGAGTTACAACTCCATATTGATTTATTCTATAGTTACCATATGTTATTGAAGTACAAGGATTATCTACAACAATAGATAAAATGTTAATTCTTTTTATCTTATGACCATCATAATCGTTTCCAGAAACCCCATCTATTGAACCATCCTTATATAAAATACAGAATGCATAATCACTCATATCATTTCCATATTCTATATTTTCAAGGTGTTCATCAATGTATCCGAGAATATCTTTTCGTGTTGTTTCTTCGACAATCATTTTTTCGTCAATATCCGTTATTAGAAAATATCTTGATTTCACTTAATCACTTCCAATCATACCAAGAAATCTTAGTTTCTATACATCTCTTTTGATATAGCTTTCAGAACATCGCTACCACTTGTCTGATAAATCATTTCTCCATTTCTCCAAATTTCAAATACTGGATAATCTTCATTTGCATCGAAATCTTCACAAATACTTGTACGAATTTTGTTTATGTCTTCGCTAACACAAATTGTTTCATTACCGTCATATCCTTGTTTTGATAGCACATATATTTTCATATTTATTTCCTCCAATCTTCTAAAGAAATGCGAATTTAGTCTGCTTCTTTTTCATTTAATAACTTATCTGCATCTCTATCTAAATCCAAGATTTCGTTTGCAACTAAATTTGCAGTCTGCCTATTACATCCTGTCATTTGCATAACCCTGTTTTCCATTATAGTTATAATGTTATTATGAACTGCTTTCAATTCTTCTCTTGTCAACATTTTAATCACCATTTACCTTTCTTAAAAACCATAGGAAACACGCATTTATTCTGAAATCTCTTTATATGCTTCCACTAAAGTGCAAGACAAACCCTGCATTATCTCATCGCATATATCCACAATATTCTGAATATGTGCATTCTCTTCTTCTGCTGTCAAATCTCTTTTCTCTTCTGCTTCTGTTTCACAAATCCAAGAGTCAAGAGTATTATCTGCAATCATTAAACCTCTAATAATATCAAAATTTGTTCTTGCCATTTTCATTTCTCCTTTCTAATGAAATATCCATTTACTCTGCGTTTCCTTCTACAAATCCAACTTCATAAAACGAATCAATGACAGAATCAAAAGCATCTTCATGAATTTGCACCACATGACCACATTTACATTTATATCTCCAACCTGTGAATGAATATGAATCTTCGCATTCACAAGAATCTGTTTTCATAGATTCTACAAGTTCTATTTCTCTTTTACATTTTGGACACTGACCAAAAAGATGAAAACTCAAAACTTTATTTTCGGTTGAAACTTCTTTTGTTTCATCCTGCAAATTTATTCCAATACTACCAATTCTTACCATTGTTCATTCTCCTTCCACCTTGAAATATCTGTTTAGTCTTTACTCTAAATCTAAATCATTTTCATTACACACAGATCCGCATTGTCCATCAGATGTGAGAATCAAGGCTCTGTAATCATTTCCTCTAAACGATGCTATTCCTTTACCTTCTTCAATATATCCAATATGTTCTCCATATGCATCTCCTGATGGCTGAAATATAATTTCCATATCTTCATCGTAGTCTTCTAACATTCTTTTTAATTCTCTTACTGTCATTATTGTTCCTCCTCACTTTCTACTACCGCTTTCAAACTCTCTTCATCTACAATACAGTAGAATCCAATGGCATATCTAACCAATTCATCATCTAAATCTAATGACTGTAAAATTTCCATAAACCAATAAACCTTAGCTTTAATGGCTGATTTTCAATGCTGATAAAATATCTGATACTTCTGTTTTTGTTTGACATAGATGAAATTCATCTGTTGATGTTTTATTATAATCAGCATAATATTTTTCTTTTATAATGTTTAGTGAATCATTCTTATCGACATCATAAATTATATGCCGTAATATATAGATGTCTTTAATTTTATTTAACACCACACAATACATGTAATACCTCCAATTTTTAATTATGATAAGAACTAAAATCATAGCACTCATCATAACCGACGACCTCTAAATCTTCTCTATTGTCAACTTCGCTATCAAGCAACTCTTTGACATAGCACCTCGCTTTTAATAGCTGAAAAGTCTCGCAGTTTTTCCAACCATTTTCTATTTGGCGCACATGCCACCAACAGTATTCTTCTATGACTGACTTTGGCGCATCTGTTATAATCATAATAAAATCGTCTGACATCCCATCTGTAAATAATACTTTTCTGCGTTCCATAATTTTGTTCCCATCTCCATTTTCCCAACTTGTACATAACACCCTAACTTCTTAGCTATATATATTATACCATAAAAATGTGATAATGTCAAGTGATAAAATCTAAAAATAAAATCACTTACACAATCATGCAACATACGAAGTAATAGGAGAGTAGCGAATAATCAACTTCGTTGCAGATAAGCGACATCGCTCTTAAGGTTTGTTAAGACTGAATGGCTTGCCGATACCGTAAAGCATGGATTAGCCATTAAACTCGTCGGTTTTTTACCACTCTTGGATACAAATAACTGCATCGAATAACAGTGTAAACCATATATACTAATTGCAACGTTGAGGACACTTTAGAAGAGCGTATTGCAATGTCATGTTTTCTTGCTGAATAGCTTTAAGCAAGCTTCTTAGCCGTTTCGCATACTTAATGGAGAAGTTGAAGAAAACAGCAAATTTTAAGAAACTGCATGAGGTGTCTAAAAAGCACTGGACGTATTGGCTAGTCTGCACCAGACAGATTGACCAAAAAATTAGACACCTAAGAATGCATGGAATTTCGAGAGAGTATTATATACCGGAGAACTGAATCCGAGAATCATAAGCACACAATGGCAAGTCCTGTTGGAGTTACAGAAATAATATTCCGACAGCCGGATGAAAGTATAAGTTCTTATTTTGCAGAAAATTTACAGTCTACAGTTGCCAATAACCGCAGTTTTAAAGACTATATGAGAGTTGCTATTTCACAGATTTTCTAAAAACTGAATGAAACTTCAAAAAAGTGCAAACAAAAAAGACACCGCAAATGTTTAAAATCTACAGTGTCCTTTCGCTTGAAAGAAAGATTAGAATATTTCACTTGCAGGAAAACACAAGCCTTAATATTAATAAGTATCGTTGTCAACCTCAATTTTATATTCCATAGAGTTTTCTTTACCTGATTGTCGAATACAAGTTCTTTATGTTTTCTTCACCTCTTTTATACAATTCTACAAGCCAATCATAGAATCCTTCTCCACGCCAATTATCAAGCCAAGCTTTCATTCTGTCATAGTCTTTAAAAGCTATAATAGAGCAGTCTCCGTCAGAATTGATTTCATACATAACCTCGTAACCCATATCATCCACAAGAGGGCTTTCACATTTACCACGCAAGGTAATTTTTCCAAATGATTCATCAGAAAGTACCGTGCAGAAAGCTTCATTCTGCATTGCTTGTTCCAATTTGTCAATATTTCTAGTAGCCCAACTAATAGCTTCTTCTATAGAGCAAAACAAATCCGGCGTGTCCTCTCCCTCTTTGGTTAACTGATATCCAAAGGTAACGTTCTTTTCAGAATTGCATTTTAAGTAATCTTCCAGATTGTCGTAAATATCTCCACAACAATTCGTGCAAACAACATCAAGGTTGTATCCGTTTACTTTCATTATTTAGCCATCCTCCTTTAACCATATAAATATTATACCATAATAATGTGAAAATGTCAAGTAGAATATGCATAGAATCAACAAAGCTATGTAGAAATATTAATGTTTCAGCCAAGTTATGCGACATACAGAGAAAGTGTACCAGAAGAAGATTACTTTTTGCAGATAAGGAACATCACGTATAGGAATTTTCTAAAAACTGACTGGCTTGCGGATACTTATATACAGATTTTCTCAAACTCTAGGACACCTAGACACCATACAGATAGCACAACCGTTTGCAGATTATATGTGGTAGCTTACAGAGAACCAGTTATATGACATGATTTCCAGAATAGCATGAGAAATTCAAGAGGTGTCTAATATTTTAAACACATAGCGGTTGAATAGCAATATGTGTCACATATACTCGGTGTAACGTTAACACTACTTCGCATAATCTAGTACCAACGTTGGGTTTACTTTCGAT
>OAVO01001075.1_pt1 | contig 13199 bp, 24 predicted proteins | sample 1501411 | NCBI WGS metagenome assembly OAVO01 (sample SAMEA2580081, study PRJEB22360) | human gut metagenome | biome: human gut; feature: human-associated habitat; material: faeces | place: Denmark | collected 2008/2010 | reverse complement strand
AGAACTGAACATTTTGAATCTTCCATTTTTTTCAATACCTCCATGCCTATTTGTAAATATAAATGCGTACTGGATAATCACCATTGCCATAGGTTGTGTCGAACAGCACCTTGTATTTGTCTGAATACTTTGGTTTCAGCACATACCTGTGAGCGTAGCCCCAGATAGGAAACTGTCTCAAATATTCTTCCATTTCCCAGTCACAGCCATGTGTAAAATTAGCTTTTAGCCATTCAATAATCTCATCTACACCATGGCACGCAATTTGGTCGCAATCCTCATTTTCTTCCATCCACCTGCCATACCAGTTATTATCTCTGAAATACAAGCGATAGTAGCCGATATAGTTTGGAGAATCTTTAAGACTCTCAATCATATTATCGGTTTCAAAGCCGAGCATACAGCGATTAGTATTGACGTAATTCTTTAAATCAACATCATCCAGTTCTCTAGGACACCGGAATAATTCTTGATTTGATTCTCCTCTGAATGTTCCATACACAACGGAATATTTATCATCCTGCACGAGCCTATTCATAATTGTATACCCCCATTTTCTCTAATTTTACGGAAACTCGATATGTATTACCGTTTACATCTGCAACTATAAACGAACTTCCTTCGCCAGTCCATGTGTCAAATGCAAAATCAAGCTTTAATTTTCTGTCTTCAAACAACACATGCATCATATCTTCAATAATCTGTGTCGAATTATCCTTTCCCATAATCTTGACCTCAATCTCTCTTTCATTTGATATATACATTATACCATAGAAATATAAAAATGTCAATAGCATAGTGAAAGAAATAGGTGCAAGAATCATATTTCCTGCACCTATTTCTTTATTAGTCACGCTTGTATTCGACGCAATACATATACCCATGTCCGGTTTTGTCCTCGTCAAATTCAAACTCCATAATGAAGTTGTAGTTGTTTTGCAGATACAAGTGCATGTCATATGGCATATACTTGATAGTTTCAATAAGTGGCACATCCCAATTTTCGTGACTGTTTGTATGGCTTTCCTCCGGGGCAGTAGGATTCGCCCAAGTTTCGTAGCTGTCAACCCATGCAGTTATATCAGCACCTTTGCCTATCATCTTTCTCTTGCAGTACGAAAAGAACTGTCTTGGTGTCACATTGTTTCGTTCTATTTCCACCTCGTATAGCTTCTCCATGATAACCCTCCTGTATCTGTTTAAAACTTTCTACAAATATGTGTACATATATACCACCAGTACACCATAAAAAACAGCTAAAAATATTGCCGATAGAGACTAAGTTGTGATTATCGGCAACTAAATCTTATTTCACACTAACATTGAAGCCTTTATACGGAAGTGTAATAAAAGGGATAAAATTTTTACTGCAACATTCCTCAATTTTTTCAATCGCTGACAACGTTGGCTCGTGTTTGGCAAGGGTTTTACGGTCATATCCGGTATATGCACCATGGAGCATGCCATGTAGAACTTGCCAGTTAGCACTTCCGAAGTTGACAGCAGTATTATCAGCGTTGCGCAGTTTTCCAGAAGTATAATTTTCTTCTCCGCAAACGATAACCTCATTTTCATTTGACACAAGCACGAGCATTCCATTAAAGAGAGGAGAGTGAGAAGCGCATGTGATTCTTACGATACCGTTTTCTTTATCAGATTTGTTTTTCATGGTCAAGTCCTTGTTGAATTGGCAGATAAGGTTTTTTGCTTTATTCATAACACTTTCTGCTAAAGTTAAATATGCATCAGAAGAAGTACGAGAGCAGAGTGCAATAACACAAAAATTATCTGCAATAAACCGTTCCATTTGGCAATTATAGTCGCAATTATAAGAACAGCTCGCATCAAATAATGTTTGTCCGGTTACTTCTTTGAACTTGGAACTACATTTTTTATAAATGTCACAAGCAGTAGCATATATTTTATATGCTTTCTTATTTACTTTGCTAAGATGATAATTGCCGTCCATGCAGTTCATGAAAAATTCAGAAACTTTTTCCTTGTAAGACTTTTCCGGCTGATTTATTTCAGTACTGAAATAATTGAATGGACGGATACTACTGTCTGCTACAGTCATTCTGATACAATTATTTTTCTCGTCAAAGGAAACGCTTTTTACTGCATAATAACTCATATCAACACCTCATATCTCTTTCATTTAATATATATTATACCATAAAAATACAAAAAAGTCAATATGAAATGTAATAAGAAAGAGCGGTGACACTAGCGTATCAGTCGCCCTTCCTTGAATGTTGTATAAAATTCAGTATGATTTAGAATCCAAAGTTCATTTTATGTTCGTCATAATCTTTATTAACAAAATCATTCGGAACAAATTGCACGGATGAAGGTGGCATAGCATATATATCACCTTGCGTATCCTCAACTATTGCTTCCGTCCATTGGACTCCACAGCCTTCGGCGTCGCTTGTACAGTTTACCCCGAATTGATGAAAATAGCCAAATTTCTGTATACCGTCAACAGTCCATTTACATTTTCTCATTTATTTTCTCCTAAACAATCATAAATTTATCGCATTTCCTGCTTCGTCATATTCAATTGGAGCAATATGCAACACATATCCGATTTCTTTTTCTTTGTCATAGACTTCCATTGTTCCGCCTACAGCAAATTCAAAGGAAAACCGCTTGTCGTCGGATGAAATTAATGAAGTCAGATGTTCAACAAGTTCATTCATATTCTTAGCACGTTCTTTCTGTTCTTCTACCGACATACTCGTAACTTCTTTTTCATTTTCGTTCTCTGCACGGACAATGCGGACAGCTTCTCTGATTTCGTCACCCGTATATCCCAAAAGAAACATATGAATGGATTCTCCGTAACTGTCAATTGATTCTGCTTCCACTAACAAGTCATCCAAGTCTAAACAACACGCTTTAATCTTATTTACCAATCCTTCAATATTTGCCATAATTCTAACTCCTTTATTATTATACATATATTATACCATAAAAATGATAAAATGTCAATAAAAAAGGTAAAAAAGAAGATTGCAGAAGAAGCTTTATAACATGCAAATATCTTCAACATTGTTAGTTTTACAGTATTCGGATAAAAACTTTTTATAATGTTTCAGCCAGAAAACCCATGGTCTTTAGACCGTGGGATGAATGGCGTCAGATATAGTGCCTGCATTTACTAAAAATATAGTCTTTTGGTAAAATATATGTTATAATATACATACAGAAGTCCGAACTTCGAGTCTGTGAAAGGAGAAAAACTGTATGTATCTTACTATTAAACAACAGGTAAAGCATTTGTCCAAGGAAGATTACCTTACCATTAAAGAACTGTGTCATACTGCTAAAAACCTTGCCAATGAGGCAATCTATAATGTGCGCCAGTATTACTTTACGGAAGGTGAGTTTCTTAAATACGAGAAGAATTACACTCTTTTAAAGAATAGTCCTAATTACAAAGCACTTAATTCTAATATGGCACAGCAGATACTAAAAGAGGTTGATGGTTCTTTCAAGTCGTTTTTTGGTCTGCTTAAACTTGCCAAGCAGGGTAAATATGCTTTTAGTAACTGTCAACTGCCACACTATCTTCCAAAAGATGGATATGCGACACTTGTTATCGGCTTTGTAAGACTGAATGGAAACAAGCTGATGATTCCATTTTCCAACAGCTTTAAGAAAACACACAAGGCTGTTGAAATTACGATACCGCCTGTACTGCTTGATAAAAAGGTTAAGGAAATACGCATTATACCTAAAGCTGACGCAAGGTTCTTTGAGATTCAGTACACATATGAAGCGGAACGTATCCAAAGAAATCTTAATAAAAACAATGCACTTGCCCTTGACTTAGGTATCAATAATCTTGTGACCGCAGTATCAAACAGTGGGAAAACGTTCATCATTGACGGAAGAAAGCTTAAATCCATCAACCAGTGGTTTAATAAAGAAAATGCACGTTTGCAATCCATAAAAGATAAACAGCATTCTGGCAGGAAACCTACAAACAGGCAAAAAGCGATTGCCCGTGACCGTAACAACAAGGTCAATGATTACATGAGCAAAGTCACACGCAAAGTCATAGATTACTGCATTTCCAATGACATAGGCACTCTTGTCGTCGGTTATAATGAAACATTCCAACGAAGCAGTGATATTGGGAAACAGAACAACCAGAACTTTGTGAATATTTCTTATGGCAAGTTGCGCAACAAACTGGAATATCTCTGCGAACTGAACGGTATTGTTTTTGTAAAACAGGAAGAATCCTATACATCGAAATCCTCATTCTGGGATAAAGATGATATTCCTGTTTACAATGCTGATAATCCCAAAGATTATCAGTTCAGTGGAAGCAGAATACATCGTGGTCTGTACGAAACAGCTAGTGGCAAAACAGTCAATGCAGATGTCAATGGGGCATTAAACATCATGAAAAAAAGTAGCGTTGTGGATATGAACATCCTATACGGTAGAGGCGAAGTGGACACGCCTGTAAGAATAAGGATTGCCTAGCTTGGCTAGGTGGAAACTTAAATATCAAACTTCTTAAACAGAGCCGTAAGGCTCTTAGAAGCCCATTACCTTTAGGTGATGGGTAGTTCACCCTGTTCATAAAGTTCAATTTCGTCCATATTTCTACCTTTACCAAAATTTGCCTTAAAGCCACTTTCTTTAGACATGGGGAGTGTCAACTAACTGACACACGGTCAATAGTTATTCGTTTGGTTTCATCTCCAAAATCCCAACCTGCTTCTGCAAAGTCGTCACGATTGCAAAATGGAATGCTTGGAAGTCTGTGAGAGAGTACTTCATCCTGTTCAATCTCGTCATACTGGTACTTCACATATGTGCCACTTGATTCTCTGATTTGAACAGAGATGTAATTTTTATCATCTCGAAATTCATTGATTTTCGCAGTGCCGGACAGTTCTGCAATGATATTGGCTTTTGTGAGCGCAACATCATAAACTCTGTCAAGGTTTTCAAACACACCTACAACAGAAGTGTTCTGAATTTCATTACCTGCATATTCTTTCTGGTGCAACACATATAGTTTCATTTGCAATAATCTCCCCGAATGATGGACATGTTCTTATCAATGCCTGCCTGTAACTGTTTTTCGATACTGTACTCAATACTTGCAAATGACGTATTGAAGTCACCGGAAAGCAGAGTATTTAATAAAATATCTACAAAATCAGAAATATCATATTTACAGAGTTTTTTCTTATATTCTTCCAACACGTCAACATCTAAATCGGCAAGCATGTTTGCAACCGTGCTGTATTTCAATGATTTCGCTGTTGGATACTGTAACCATACTGTCCAGATAGGGTGAAATGTGTCGTATCGAAAGCTATTTGTTGCCTTATCATACAGTACAACACCAAAGTCATAGGAATTAGTGCTTTTAAGTTTGAAGGCGAGGTAACAGTCGGTGTAATGGTTACAATGCATAACTCTGATATTTGTTACAAAGCAAGAGCAGTACGGTGCATATCTTAAATATCTCACAGCCAAAGTGCGAAAAAAGGTGTCCCATAAACTTATGTAACGTGCTTTCTTCTCATTGACATACTTCTCCACGTCATTATCAGATTTAACCCTCAAAGCTAACAAGTTTTCTAATTTTTCATTATTCCACATTAAAATTACTCCTTTTCATCTGTCTGAATACATTTTTTTGAAGTACATTTTCCATCAACTTCACATGGACACCCCTCAATGCCACATTCTCCATAAGTGACCGGATTTCCGGCATTGTCTTTATCGTATACCGTCTTAACAACAGCACCACATACTTTATACTCTACCATATCAATAACCCTCCCCTAATCAGTTAATCGCATATCCGACAATAACAAAGTCTTCATCATGTTCTCCATATTCATCACGACAACTCATGTCAAGACACTTCGGAGTAACTGTTAAAGATTCCTTTTCGTTGACAAATTCAAAGCCAACACCGTTTATTAACTCCTTAACTTCCCAACAGTCAAGATAGCTTTCGCCATTCCAACCATTAAGGGCAACAATCCTGCCGTCAATCTGTACGATTGGAATATCCGCTGTGCCAGACCAATGACCAACAGGTTTAGAACAATCACATTCTGCCATGCGGACAAGAAATAGGATAGTATTATCTACTTCGGAAGGAACTAATTCTTTAAGCGCACATACCAACATAGCATATTTAGAGCAGTAAGTATCTTCGTTGTATAAACTCAGAAAACTACCGAAATTCAATTCGCTATCTTTCATGATAATATGAACCCCATTGTCACCAAATGGACTTGCCACCTGCCGGATGTTGTACCAACAAGCAACACGTTCTTCAAGCTTATCAAAGGAATTTCCACCGCAGTTATCCCAATTCATATCACTCGGAAACAATCCAAAATCTAAGGCATTGGTTTTGGAAGGATTAACAAAGAGACCTTTATTGTTCACTGCCAATGGATTTAATATAATGTCCGCAATCTGATTAATAGTACACAATTTATAAATATGTTCCATTTGCCAATATCCTCGCTTTCTCAATTTCTATATATATTATACCATAAAAATGTCATTAAGTCAATGGTAAAATGTAGAACAAAGGTAAATTTACAAAAAAGTGTAAAGTATATCGTGAAGATTAGCAGTGAATGCCTTTTGAAGTATTTCTGTATTTGCAGATAACTGAGTAAGCAGTCTCGGTCACAAATTGTATATCAGCCGAAGAGAGAAGAGAGTGAATATCCAGAAAGTCTTTATACGATTCATTAGAAGAAGTTACGCATACACTGATTTCCTTGCATACATTTATTTTTGCAAGGAACGTTGCACAGACTACGATATGTTCATATTCATTGCTTTCAATATTACACAACTCAGAATCACTATCAGCGAAAGACCGGAATAGTTTTTGTTGCAGAAAACCAATACCGTCTGGAATTATTTCTAACTCCACATAATCGACAAAGCAGTTATCCTCGTTCTGGTCGCAATTATATACAGGATAAGAGTATTCTTTTATGCATTTATCTGTTAACATTATGATTCATCTCCAATTTACAATAGTGCATGTATTATACCATAACTACAACGTAAAGCATAAAATAATACAATTAATTTTGTTGACTAAAAAACATACCTATGGTATAACATATGTATCGTTTGAGAAAGGACTATGGATAAATGAGATTCAAAAAAGCTTTATATATAGCCGTTGCGGGGACAATTATATTAACATCTGGATGTGGAACATCTGACGCTGAACCAAGAGAAGCAGTACTATCATCTCTTGGAGTAAAAGATAGCGAAATCATTACTTCCGATAAGGAAGATATAAATGATACTTCTTATATTTTGGAGACGAATTACCGGGGTGCAGATATGCCGATAGAATTGTATGATGTCCCTTTTCAAAAATCGGATTACTACATTACCAATAAAGAATTTGAAGATGTATTGAATAAAAAGATGCATAATGTGCAGTCATACATTGATTCCGCGACAGACTTTACAGGCTTGATATTCGGCAACAATTATAATACAATTTTAGAAGACCAAGATACATTTCTGGAAGCACTGGAAGGTTATCTTGGAGAAGATTCATATGTGCTTGATTCTGATACAGAAGACTTTATCAATCAGTTACTCGAAGCTTATGTTGACAATAAGTTGGAAGTCACAGCAGATTTTAAAACAGATGATAGCCTTGTATACAATGACATACTGTACTATGTGAGAGGAGTTGTCGAAATTACTGTAAGAAACGGAAATGCTTCCGATTATGAATCTTTAACTGGAATCATGACCAAGAAAAATGAAACAGTTAAATACATAGTAGAATATGGATTTGAACCGGATAATCCAAGTAAAGTTGTCACTATTAACAAGATTGGCTATATTAACTAGGGAGAGGATTTTTATGAAGGAAAAAGAATATGTCGAATATATTCAGAAATTAATCATTAACGCAGAGCAGGAAGCAATGAAAAAGAAGTTGCAGACAAATGATGAAACCATTCACTTAAAGGCAGACGGCGTGTTGGCATTATGTAAATTGTTAAGGCAGTCGGCAGAAGATTATGCAAATGGGACACCATTTGATACGCAGGCAGTGGCAAATCAGACACCTCTTAGTGGACTGTACATTAAAGAAGAATTACCGCAGAATTAATTATAACGGCTGATTGATTGAAAAATCTATCAGCCGTTATTTTTTTTTCTATAGATATAAGCCGGAAATAATGAGAGAATCGATAGCATTGCAGAATTCAGCCCAACTAGGATATGCTGTATGTCTTTCTCCGTTCTCGATATATTCACATTCTACGCAGTTCGGCTTTCTATAAGGAGTACTGTCGAAAGCACATATGCCATTACCGGAAACAGGGCTTCCACAAAATCCACCAGAACCATACTCGTTTTTTAAGAATGCGACGCGCTTTCTGGTGCTTTTCTCATTGGAAAAGAAATCTGCAATCCGTTCCTTGCCATGAGAAAATGGAGAACCTCTTTTAGCAAGCTCACTCAGATAATCGAATTTTGCTGAAAACATATCCAAGTCGAACAGTGACATCTGACCGTCACATTCATAATTTGCAGACAACATAAGCACACCTCTCTTTATTATTTACATAATTCATTTGCGTGTTTCGTAACCCACCTTTTAGCAGAAACAAGCGACTTGCATAGTGCCAAATAATCGTAGCCACCTGCTTTAGTTGTGACGCCAAATCTGGTATCACTGATTTTGTCAATCCACACGAAAATACCTTTCGCTAATTCGCATGACCATTCAGTAGGGCTTCCATTTTCATCATTACATTCGCGCACAATTTTCCAATCCATGAAAGACCTCCTTTACTCTATATAAATATTATACCATAAATATATACAAATGTCAAGTGACGTAATAACAAAAAAAGCGCACCAGTATGGCACGCATGCAGACAGAAAGCAGGGGAAGCAGTGGCAAGACCGCTTCCCCATTTATGAGGTCAAATAATAAGTAAATTACAAATTTATAACAAATATATATTACACGAATCTTATTGAAAGTCAATCGTAATTAACTGTATTTTATATTATACCATATAAATTTTAAAATGTCAATATCTTTGTATGAGGGCGAACTGAACGCTCGCCCTGCGACTGTCTGCTTATAAATTCTGATTGTATACAGTTTTCTGCATATGCCCGCTTGCTTTCTTATTTTCATAATTTAATTTGCCGGGATGTAAACAACTTTTAAGTATACAAGGAACTGTCCGCAGATAGTCGCGTTGAGGAATTTTTTTTAGTACGCAACCATGATTGAATTTACTACCGTCATAGCTGTTAATAATGTGGCAATTACAGCAGGAATAGAAAATTTAATCATTGTAATAACGTAAGACATTATGATTTCCTCTTTTCATATTAACTTTTCAACTGATAAGTATATTATACCATATAAACATAAAAATGTCAAGTAGACTTTGATGTAAATTTTGGTATAATATACATTGTAACGGTGTTTCACTTATATTTTATTCTCTTTTAGAACGTCTACTGTCATGGTAGGCGTTCTTTTTAGAAAAATGGAGGTTTTAGTTGAAGAAAGCAGTAGCAGTAGCAACATTATTCAGTGTGGCATTGGCAAACATGCCAACAAATATAAAAGCAGAAGAAACATTGTTGAAAGATGATATTCTAAATGCAACGTTGCTCATGGAAGAATTACTAAATGATGAATATTCTCATGTAGAATCATCATTGCAACAGGATATAGAAAACAACAACTGGAATTACACGCTTACCATGGATTCTTTTTATGAAAACGGCAATCCATATGACAACATGGACTATCAGCAGACAATCGCAGTATTGTGCACGGTTATGAATCATTCTTCCGCAACTATTGCAGACATAAGTTTCTTAAAAATGTATGAGACACCTGCAACGATTGAAAAAATTGTTCCTGTAAAGACCGATAGGTATAAAGAAGTGCAGGAAGGCTTGTACGAGAAAACAGGTGTTGCTTACATCACGGAAGATGGAACATATCCATTATACAAAGAAACAGAAGACGGCTATTACATTATAGACGGCGAGCAGGAAATAGCATTGGATAGGGAAACAGAGGATTATGCAACCGTAACACTTGAATTAAAATCTACAGATGAACTCATGGCAGACGTAGGAATAGATTTTTCAAGTGTTGAAAACGAATACAGTCAAAGACTTGGCGAGATTATGACAAGTGGAATAGATGAAACAAGCTTAAGTCAGAGTGTATTTGTGCAGATACAATCTGGAATACAGTTATTAAGTGATGATGAAAAAAAGCAATTAGAAACAGCAGAAATTGAAGCAGAAGGAAACAGGTTAACATTAGTCAACGTTGCCTCAAGTTTAATAGGAAGAGTACCTTACCAATGGGGTGGAAAATCTTCAAGAAGTGGATATGATACGTCGTGGTATACTTTTGAAAATGGTCAGCAAAAAGGATTAGATTGTTCCGGCTATATTCAATGGGTGTTCCGAACAGCAGGATATAGTGAAGATATTTGGAAACAGTTAACCTCTACATCTACAATCATGCAGACATGCGAGCAGATTCCGCAAAGTGATTTGCAGATTGGCGACTTGGGTATTTTAAATAGCGGGGAAACAACTAATCATGTAGGCATGTATATAGGAAACGGATATTATATACATTGCAATGCAGGGGATAGAACAGTATCTATATCGAAGCCAGAATTTACATTGTTTTACAGAGTTGCAGGAACAGATAGCGAAATATTATCTCCACAAACGGACGGCGACGTGGCAAGCAGTATCACATATACAAATGAGGAATTATATCTGATTGCGCAGACGGTATGGCACGAAGCAAGGGGAGAAGGCTCAAACGGCTGGATAGCAGTTGCAGAAGTAATAAAAAACAGGGTTCTAAATCCATTATACCCGGAAACTGTTCAAGATGTAATTTACCAGACGGGGCAGTTTTCATATAATGAACAAATTGCAAATATGATTCCGAATGAAACCGAAATAGAAGTTGTAAAAATGGTTTTAGATGGAAAAGTAAGCATCCTTGGGGATGATAATGTCTTATGGTTCAAAAATCCAACAATTACAGATGACTATGAAGCAGATATTGATAGCACATCTGAAATAGGTGATTGGAACGGACATAAGCCATATAAGCTTATTGGAAGTCATATGTTTTATAAATGATAATACTGACTACTCCCACGGGCAAGCCTTTGGGTTTTCACCACGAATTTATAACAATATGCAGTGCATTTACTTATAAAACGAAATGCACTGTTTTATCATATTGACAAATCACTATATTTATGGTATAATATATCTGTAAGAGGTCAAAGAACCAGTTTAGGAGAAAAAAAATGAAAAGAAAAACATATAACAATGTTCTTAAGGCAGGAAGATTAATACAGAAAAAGGGATATAGCGAAAAAGAAGCATTAGAAATGGCGGTGAAGTGTTTTGATAATTTAGCGGAAATGAATAATGGAATGCCTGTTGAATGGTTGATTGAAAAGTTTGCAGATAAGACAAAGTAGAAATACTTGTTTCATTAGGAAATGAGGTGATTTTTATAAAAAAGGAAATATATCAAATGTCATCGGAAGAAGCATTGGATGAATCAGTAAAGTTGGAATTAAAAACCGCCTTACAGAAGGCAAGAAAAGCCTGCAAAAATGCAGACGAAAAACTGCGGGATGTTTATCAAATGCTAGATGATATGTGTATAGATTTAGATGCTAAAACTGACGCTGAAAACGCAGATAATCTTGAGCAGGCTGTAAATTGCTATGTGCAGTATGGGGAATACACCATTAAAGGATTGGTTGATGAAATCATGGAACAGTATAAAAAAAGAAATTGATTGCCTTGGTGATTCACCGGAAATTGAAAAAAATTGTAATCAATTAAACGTGCCTGTGTGCCATTGAAACTAAGGAGAAATTTATGAATAATAAATATTTTAGAAACCGAATTGAAAGAAGTCCATTAGGCAGTATGGGTTTAGATTTATTAGACGCACAACAAAGACTGGTTTCGCAGGAGTATAACACAGAGAAATATTTTTATAATTGATATTAAAAAATTTTTATAAAAAATGAAATGAGGATTTGCTAGGGAAAGAAATATTATGAATTATAGAATCAGTAAGAAGATTTATAAAAGAGCAGACTTTAAACTGAAGTCGTTCATTGCAACAAATCACGATAAACGCACGACATATGATATTGCGAAAGAAGAAAATATCCTTTCTGGCTTAGAACGTAGTATTTTTATTGCTAAACAGAATAAATGGATGAAACGAATAAACAATATTGTTGATGAATTAAAAGCAGAAGAACAAATCATGGATGAAGAAATGCAAAGATGAATGTAGGTGATATTTATGGAAAAAGCTCCAACACTAAAAGAATTATTGAGTAACCGAAAAGAAAACCATGCAAATTCAATCATTGTTTCCACCAAGAACGATAAAGACTTATTCAAAGGTGACGTATCTGAATTACCGAAAAAATTGTTAAATATTCAAATTTTCGCATGGGATAAAAGAGACGGAATATACATAACAATCGAGTAAAGTTTAGAAGAATGGAGAATCTTATGGATAACGGACTTTATCATATACAGGATAATAAAATTTATGAGATGTCACTAAATGAGCCTATGAAAAAAATTGGGGTTGTAGCAAGTGACGAAGCAATTATGAACATTATTGATACAGTCACAGAATATATGTACTGTAATTATGGCGATTGTTGCATGAAAAAAATAACATGGGATGAATTGCAAATGGTTCGTAACGAAATCAAAGAAAATGCAATGAAAATGATTAAAACAAATTTGGACATGAAACGATGATTTACTGAGTTTAGAAAGCGAGGAAACAATATGGTAAGAAAAATTAATAATAGATTGTATAAAGTTAATACATATGCTTCTGCACACATTATTGAAGTAGATGACAATTATGATGAAGAAGTACAGAAGTTAAGAAAAGAAATCCAATTTGACAGCCTTGGGCATAAATTGAATTTACTTGTATATCTTGCTACATTAACGGTACAAGGATATGCAATTTTAAGCGTAACAGAATTTAATATTGATGGAAGTAAGCCTAGAGTTGCTTATGCAAGCAATAAAGATTTTAAAAAGATTGTTAAGTATTATTTTGGGAAGAAAGCCTA
>OAVO01001067.1_pt1 | contig 13258 bp, 9 predicted proteins | sample 1501411 | NCBI WGS metagenome assembly OAVO01 (sample SAMEA2580081, study PRJEB22360) | human gut metagenome | biome: human gut; feature: human-associated habitat; material: faeces | place: Denmark | collected 2008/2010 | reverse complement strand
GGTTCTCTTGCTAGAAATTATTATATGCTATATTTATAAATTTGTCAATTTTGAATACACTGCCAGTATCTTCATTTTTTATTGATATTCTGTACTGTTGATGTTACATTTCTATTAGAAAGATTTTGAATCTCGTTTAAGATCTGCGTAGTGGCAGGACTGAGTAATTCAGAATCTTTTATTTGATTTTTATAAAGAAAAACCTCGAAAACATAACGTTTCCGAGGTTTTTAAATTTCTATTAAGCAACTGCTTTCTTAGCTACTTCTGCAAGTGCTGCAAATCCGGCTGCATCGTTAACTGCCATCTCTGCTAACATTTTACGGTTGATATCGATACCGGATACTTTTAATCCGTGCATCATCTGGCTGTAAGAGATTCCGTTCATTCTTGCTGCTGCGTTGATACGAGCGATCCATAACTGACGGAACTGTCTCTTTCTTTCTTTTCTACCAGCATAAGAACTTGTTAAGGCTCTCATAACTGACTGTTTTGCTACTCTATACTGTTTAGATCTAGCGCCTCTGTAACCTTTTGCTAATTTTAAAGTTCTATTATGTCTTTTTTTAGCGCCTAAACCGCCTTTTACTCTTGCCATTTTTTATTCCTCCTTACATGATTCCTATGCGTATGGTAAAATCTTCTTCATATTCTTAACGTTTGTTGCATCAACTATTGCTGGTTTTCTAAGATTTCTCTTATTCTTTGTTGTTTTCTTTGTTAAGATATGTCTCTTATAAGCTTTACTTCTTTTTAATTTTCCTGTTCCTGTAACTTTGAAACGTTTTGCAGCTGCTCTGCTTGTTTTCATTTTTGGCATGATAGATTCCTCCTTAAAATAATTATTTCTTTTCTGCCAACACCATGCTGATACTTCTTCCTTCAACCTTTGGTGCTTTTTCCACTACTGCTGTGTCAGATAAGCTTTCTGCGAAATCATCGAGAATGTGTTTGCTTGCATTCATATGAGCCATTTCACGTCCGCGGAATCTCAAAGTGATCTTCACTTTATCTCCCTTGGATAAAAACTTCTTTGCAGCGTTCATTTTGGTATTCAGATCATTTAAATCAATATTCGGTGACAAGCGAATCTCTTTCAGCTCAACCACTTTCTGTTTCTTTTTGGCTTCTTTTTCTTTTCTTGCCAGTTCATAACGATACTTACCGTAATCGATAATCTTGCAGACAGGTGGTTTTGCAGTTGGAGCGATTTTAACTAAGTCAAGTTCTGCTTCCTCAGCAAGCTTCATAGCTTCTCTCGCTGACATAATGCCAAGCTGTTCTCCGTTTTCTCCGATCAGACGAATTTCTTTGTCTCTGATCTGTTCATTAATCATTAACTCGCTAATGGTATTGCACCTCCAAAATAATTTTTCATGCTTCCACATAAAAAAAGTGGATAGGCAGACTATCCACAATCAATCAAATACGCATATGCGACGTTTGAGGTATTAAACCATGAGACACTGTAAATTTGTGCTCCGGTGAGAGTGGATACTCTACTTTGTTTTCAACAACTCTGATAATATAACATACACACACTCATTTCGTCAAGTATATTTTTTGCATTTTATAAATTTTCTTGAATGAAATTTTATAAATTTAGCATCAGTATTTGCATTTTGCGTTGACATTTAGTACACTCTTCTTATATTATAAAATTTTTTTTAAAATACAAGAACCATGAAAGGTATTGACAAATAAACTATGGATTACAGAATTATCGATTTACACGTACATTCCACCGAATCAGACGGAACTCTCACACCCGAAGATCTGGTGGCTGAGGCAAAGAAAGTCGGGCTGGCGGCATTTGCACTGACAGACCATGACACCTGCCAGGGTGTGGGCAAAGCAATGCCCTGCGCAGCTTCTGCCGGGATTGAACTGATACCGGGCATCGAACTCTCCACCGATTATCACGGAAAAGAAGTCCATATCGTGGGGTTATATATTGATATCGAAAATGAGCAGCTTCTGAAAAAGACAGCCGAATACCGGAAATGCCGCAGTGAGCGCAATGCACTTATGGTGGAGGCACTCCGGAAGGAAGGGCTTTCCATTACGATGGAAGAACTGGTGGCTGAAAATCCGGACTGCGTTATTACACGCGCTAACATTGCACGTTTCCTGTATGAACATGGTCAGATCAAGAGTGTCCGCGAAGCCTTCGACCGCTATATCGGCGACCACTGCAAATGCTATGTCGGCAGGTTGAAAGTCGCTTCCACCGATGCCGTGCGTCTCATCAAAGAAGCCGGAGGTACTGCCATTTTAGCTCACCCTCTGCTCTACGGTCTGAGTAACACCAATCTCCAGAAAATGATCGACGAGCTGAAACCGGCGGGACTTGACGGGTTAGAAGCAATCTACTCCACCTACACCACCGGAGAAGAACAGCAGATGAAACGTCTTGCAAGGGAAAACGGACTGCTTATCAGCGGTGGCTCTGATTTCCACGGCTCAAACAAACCGGATATCGCTCTTGGCAGAGGACGGGGACATCTGTATATTCCTTACTCTGTTTTAGAAACGATAAAAGCCGGCAGATAAAAAAGGAAGCTTACATATCAACGGTAAGCTTCTCTTTTTTTATAAAATAAACTTCTCGATCACTTCCGCGATCGCATCATGGTTGTTATCATTTTCCGTAACATAATCAGCGGTCTTTTTGATATCATCAATCCCATTCTTCATGGCGATGCCAATATGCGCGGATTGGATCATCGGAATGTCGTTCTGCTCATCTCCGATCGCAACCGTGCTGGTATGTGGAATATTTAACAATTTCACCAGATACTGTGCACCGGTTCCTTTGTCCGTGTCGACCGGACAATACTCCAGATACTCTTTGCAGGAGAAAAAGGAGTTGCATTTTCCTTTCGCCCAGGCAGCATTTGCTTTCTGGAAACGTTTTAATTTTTCATCATCCTCCAGATGGATCAGAATGACTTTCTGAGGTTCCGAATCCAGACAATCCGAAATTCTTCTTGTGAGTTTGTAGGTCATATGAGAACGCTCCACATAGTAATCCAGTTCCTTTGTGTGCCGTTTTGTCACAATGTCTACGGTATTGTAGGTCTGCGCATAGATGCCGGCTTTATACGCCCGGTCAAAAATCTCCTGCGCAACCTCGATTGGAAGTGCACTTTTATAAAGCACACGGTCTGCCGCACAGTCATAGATCACTGCCCCGTTAAAGGCGATCATATAGCATCCCGGACTGGTCAGTCCAAGATCCTTTGCAACAATCCTGCCCGACTCTACCGGTCTTCCGGTTGCAAGAACAAAATAGTGTCCACGCTCTAACATTTTCTGTATTGCAGCCCGGTTCTTTTCAGAAATCGACTTATCATCACACAATAATGTATGATCCAGATCTGCAAATAAAATTTTATTATTCATAGCCATCCTCCCTCACACAATAACTGCTCTTTCCGTACTGCTATTTATTCTACAGGTTCTGCCGGGATAAACACTCTTCCCTGATATCCATGAGATGGTTTTGAAACATTTTCCATTGCCTCCCTGCAGAAAACATCCTGAGATGACAACGCAATCTTTCCGCGTCTGTCTACCTTCTCGTAATTGCCGTCAGCATGCAGCACATGTGCCTTTAAAGTGTCTGCCAGTTCCACATCCAGAATATGTCTGACACGTTTTTTCAGTTCATCATCTAATACCGGGAATAAAATCTCCACTCGTCTGTCTAAGTTACGCGGCATCCAGTCGGCACTTCCCATGTAAAGTTCTTCTTCTCCATCATTGAAGAAATAGAATATCCGGCTGTGCTCTAAGAAATTTCCAACGATCGAACGGACTTCAATATTCTCGCTCACCCCTGGGATTCCGACTTTTAAGCAGCAGATTCCACGGACGATCAGCTGGATCTTAACACCTGCTGCAGACGCTTCATAAAGGGATTCAATGATTCCCGGATCACAGAGCGAATTCATTTTTGCAATGATCTTTGCAGGTTTTCCCTCTTTTGCATGCTTCGTCTCACGACGGATCAGCTTTGTGAACTTCGTGCGAAGCCAGATCGGTGCAACCGCAAGTTCATTCCACGACAATGGTTCGGAGTAGCCGGACAACATATTGAATACGGCAGTTGCATCCTCTCCGATCGCACCGTCACAGGTAAAAATACCACAGTCTGTATATAACTTTGCTGTGGAGTCGTTGTAGTTACCGGTTCCAAGATGCACATAACGCCGGATACCATCTTCCTCTCTCCGGACAACCAGCGCTATTTTACTGTGGGTTTTCAGTCCAACCAGTCCATAGATAACATGGCAGCCTGCCTGCTCTAATTTTTTTGCCCAGACAATGTTGTTTTCCTCATCAAACCGGGCTTTTAACTCCACTAAAACAGAAACCTGCTTGCCGTTTTCAGCCGCCTGTGCCAATGAAGCAATAATTGGTGAATTGCCGCTGACACGGTAAAGCGTCTGTTTGATGGCAAGTACATCCGGATCCACAGATGCCTGACGTATAAAATCAACCACCGGATCAAACGTCTGGTATGGATGATGCAAAAGGATATCTCCTTTTCGGATCTCATCAAAAATATTTTCCCCCGGTACGATCTCCGGCACGCGCTGTGGCGTGTAAGGCTCATTCCGCAGATCGTCACAGCCTTCTAATCCATACATTTTCATCAGAAATGTGAAATCAATTGGTCCGTTGATCTGAAAAATATCCTGTTCTGCCACTTTTAATTCATCTTTTAAGAAGTTTAACAGCTTTTTGTCAATGCCATCTTCTACTTCCAGACGGATAACCTCGCCCCACTGACGCATTTTTAACTGTTTCTGAATCTCTTTTAGCAGGTCCGCCGCTTCATCCTCATCAATCGACAGATCGGCATTTCGCATAACACGGTAAGGATATGCGCAGAGTACATCGTAGTTTAAAAACAGTTTATCAATATTCCGCTCAATGACCTGCTCCAATAAAATGAAGGTCTTTTCATTTCCATCTTCCGAAGGGATATGTACCAGGCGTGGCAACACGCTTGGAACCTGGACGGTTGCAAATTCAATTTCCTCTTTTTCTGCTTTTCCTTTTTTCTTGGAAAGAAGTGCTGCAATGTTCAATGTCTTGTTCCGGATCAGTGGAAATGGTCTTGAGGCATCCACCGCCATCGGGGTGAGTACCGGATATACATTGTCTTCAAAATAGCGGTCCACAAACGCAGCCTGTGACTCACTCAGATCTTCAAACGCATCTATCACAACGATCCCATGCTGGTGCATAAGCGGTACAAGAGAACGGTTATAGGTATTGTACTGAAGTGTGACAAGCTCTCTTGTGCGCTCATTGATCTTCTCTAACTGTTCTGATGCTGACATTCCGGCAATGTCTTTTTTCTTATAATTGGCGTGTACCATATCCTTCAGGGATGCGACACGCACCATGAAAAATTCGTCCAGATTTGACGAAGTGATACTGACAAACTTTAATCGTTCCAGAAGCGGAATGGATTTATCTCTCGCCTCGTTTAATACACGGTGATTAAATTTCAGCCAGCTCAATTCCCTGTTTTCATAATATTCCGGTTTTTTAAAATCCTGTTCTTTCTCCATAAGATAAACCTAGCCTTTCCATTGGTTGTCTGTCAGCCGTAGACTCTCTTTTCTTTGATCACCGGCTTTATGCTGAATATATTTTCAAAATATGACGTTTTGGCATCAAACAGTGCTTTTTCCAAAGCAATATCATCCATTGTCTCAATTGTGATCACAAGCTCTCTTCCCTTGACTGCCGCCTTCACATTCTTAAACTTCTGCTTGTGGCTCCGGTCCATTGCATTGGATACACGAAGGATTGCAGAAAGTTTTGCAACGGTCAGATAACTGTCATGATCCAATTTATCTGCGAGATCTTCATAGTCAGGAAGCGGCCATGTATTATATAATACTGTGTTTGCAATGATCTCACGCTCTTTGTGTGTCAGTCCGATAATCTCGGAAGCCATAATAATGTCATAGGAGCAGGACGGACCGTTGGCAAAACTGATATATTTTCCGCAGTCATGTAAAATGGCAGCCACCTGCAAAAGCAGCCGTTCTCTTCTGCCAAGTCCATGTACTTTTTTCATCGTATCAAAAATAAGGGTTGCCATCTGCGTCAGTGCATCAATATGTGGGGTGTAACTCATGTAACGCTCGGAAAGATTTCTTGCGGCAGATAAGACATCCGCCTCAAAATCATGTTCCACCCGGATCATATTATTCTTCTGTGCATAGTGGAATGCGATACCATCGCTGACATTCGTTCCCGGTGCCCAGAGACTCTCTGCGCCGATGCTCTCTGCCATGCATTTAAAAATCATCATATATGGAATGACAAGCGCATCACTCTCATTCGAAAGGTTCAATTCCTCTGAGATTTCCTCTAATGTCTTCTCATCCAGCTTTCTGATGTACTTTAAGAACTTTGCTGCCTCTATGGTATTGTCTTCCTTGTTTTTTTCTACTTTTCTGCTGATCTCTGATATATAATCACCGATGATGATCAGGTATTTGATCTTCGTCTCCTGAAGATACATAGCTTTAAAAACTTCAAGTTCCTTGTCAACAAGTTCTTCTACCTGAAGTTCATACTGTGCCAGATTATTACTTTTTCTTGCAAGCTGCTCCCGCATACGCATGGTGCCGAGTGCCAGATGCTGTGTTGTGACTACTTTTCCCTTTGAGAATACCGTGATCTGCATACCGCCGCCTCCGGCATCCACAACTGCTGCACCTTTCTGGATCATACGCTCAAAATCTTCCCGCATGGCAACCGATTTATAACTGATAAAGCGATGCTCAGAGTTACTTAAAACTTTTACGAGAAGTCCTGTCCGGATGCGGATCTGGTCTAAGATAAAAAGTTCATTTTCAGCGTTTCTCAAGGCTGCGGCTGCATACGCTTCGTAACTGTCCACCCAGTAGCCGTCCATGATCTTTTTGTACTCGGCAAGCGTATCACATAGCGCCTCCACAAGTTCATATCCGATACTTCCCTTGGAATATGCATCTCTTCCGAGCTCGATCCTGCTCCGGATATAATCGATGTCACGGATTTTCTTCTTTCCTGAAATCTCAAATATTTTAATACTTACTTCATAAGAACCGATATAAATTGCTGCGAATGTATGGATCACCAGACGTCTGCCTCCTCATTTCTTTTGTATAACTCTATTATACCAATTTTTTATTCTTTTCCAAGTAAATAGTTGATAAATTGCTGTGCCGTCCTGCCGGATAATCCACCGTGGGAAAGCTCCCATTTATTGGCCTCAGCAAGCAAAGTGTCCTCATCCATGGAAACCTGATATTTTTCTGCAAGTACTTTGACAATATTCTGGAATTCCTTCTTGTTCGGTGCGCCAAAATAGATGGAAACACCAAATCTTGCATACAGGGATAGTTTTTCCTGTACAGTATCGGAAGTATGCATATCCTCACGCACTTCCTCTTTATCCGAAAATGTTTCACGGATCAGGTGGCGTCTGTTGGAGGTCGCATAGATCAGTACGTTGTCCGGTTTTTTCTCAAGACCGCCCTCGATCACTGCCTTCAGATATTTATATTCAATCTCAAACTCTTCAAAAGAGAGATCGTCCATATAAATAATGAACTTGTAATTGCGGTTTTTGATCTGTGCGATGACATCATTCAGATCACAGAACTGGTGCTTGTACACTTCGATCAGACGTAAGCCTCTATCATAGTACTGGTTTGCAATGGCTTTGATACTGGTGGATTTTCCGGTTCCGGCATCTCCATATAACAGACAGTTATTTGCCTGCTTTCCGTTGACAAATGCTTCCGTATTGTCGATGAGTTTCTGTTTTGCAAGCTCATAGCCGACCAGATCGTCTAATTTCACATGGGCAATATTTGTGATCGGCACGATCTCCACATCTCCCTTTTCCCTGTGCTGAATGCGGAATGCCTTGTGAAGTCCTAGTTTGCCAACGCCAAAATCTTTATAAAATGCCGTCACTGCATCTTTAAATCCGGACACATCTGTGGAAGCTTCCAGCTTTAACTTCAACTCATTGATACGCTCCTTGATCCTCTTATTAAAAATCTTTCCGCTCCCTGACATGCTCTGATAATCAGTGATGGCATCCATACAGTCCATCTCAAAATAAGAGGCAAGTTTTCCAAAATCAAAATCAAACAGTGATTTGATGATCTCAAAGTCATGCAATACGATCTGATTGACAGAGCCCTCCACTTCGCCGCGGATCTCACAGGCTTTGCTGTAAGCATTCTCATTATTTACAAGAAGGAATGCCAGAAAACTGTGCCACAGATTTCCCACAAAGCCATGACTCACTGCCAGTTCCATTAACTGGTTCAAACTCTCATACAAAAGAGACTCCACATCCTCTTTATTATAATATTCATTTTCATAATTCTCCATGATCCAGGTCATGTTGTAAAATAATTTTCCATTTTCAAAATCTTTATATAAGATCAAATTCTTTGGACTTTTCATCAGTTTATTCATTCCCTTCTGCACTCACATAATTGCCAAGTATTTTCAAACGGATCGTCTCTTCTGTCAGCCCCCGCAGCGCATTCTGTACGGCTGCATCATTGAGGTTTCCCTCAATGTCAACAAAGAAGCGGTACTCCCACGCTTTTCCCTGCACCGGTCTGGACTCGATCTTGTTCATGTTGATTCCGTTGTAGATAAAATGGGACAGCTTATGGTACAGCGAACCGCTCTCATGCGGAACTTCAAAAGAGATACTGATCTTATTGGCTCTCGATTCAAAAATCTTCTTGTTCGCCACAATGATAAACTTTGTGTAATTGTTTTTATTGTTCTGGATCGCCTCGTCGAGCACTTTCAGACCATAAATATCCGCAGTCAGGGTGCTTGCGATCGCTGCCTTGTTCTTTTTCCCATCCTCTTTGATCTTCTGGGCGGACATCGCCGTATTTTTCAGACTGTGCTTTTCCCAGTCTCTGTGGCTCTCAAGGTATTTCGAGCACTGCATCAGCGCCTGTGGGTGGGAATAAATGTCGGTGATATCGTCCATGTCTGCTTCCGACAGACCCAAAAGTGCATGGTCGATACGGATGATCTGCTCTCCCACGATATAATTATTGTATTCCACCATAAGATCATAGTTCTCGGAAACGATTCCGGCGGATGAATTCTCAATTGGGAATACAGCGTAATCGGCCTCCCCGTTTTGGATGGCTTCCATCGCATCCCGCCACGTATCCACATGATAACTGTCTGCATTCTCCCCGAAATACTCATTCAGCGCAAGCTGGGAATACGCGCCTTCTGTTCCCTGAAATACGATTTTAGCATTTTTGTAATTCAGATGATCTACTTCTTTAAAATCGGGTTTTTCCGTCTGGCCATGTTCTGTCAGAAGCTGATACTGACGCTTCCGGCTCATGGACATGATCTGCTCGAACAGTTCACGGATACCATGTTTTAAAAATGGCGTAGTTCCTTTTCTGCTCAATGTTTCCAACTTGGAAACCTCACGCTGCTTGTCAAATACTTTCTTTCCTACAGCAATTTTATATTCAGCAACTTCCTCAGAAATTGCCATTCTGCGTTCATACAGATCTACGATCTGACTGTCGATCTGATCGATCTCATCTCTTAGTTCCAATAAATCTCTCATAATAAATCCAAGCCTTTCCATTTATTATTTATAATATATTACATTCACAGTTTGCTTGCAAGAGAACACTTGCGTCATGGTATACAGAAATGCTATACTTTTTATAGATAAAGATTATAAATCAAAGAGGTGATTTACTTATGAAAAAAATCTGGAAATGGCTGCTTTTTGTGTTGGTGATCCTTCTTGCTGCCGGGTGTGTTTTCCTCTACCGGTACATAAACCGCATTCGGTATAATGACGGTTATGTCAACGGCAACACTGCGGGAAATCTGTATAACGAAGGATATTTCTGTGAAAAAGATGGTATAGTCTACTTTGCCAACCCTGCCGACAACTACTGTCTGTACTCCATGAACCCGGACGGCACAAACATCAAAAAGTTAGAGGATCAGAGTGTCAGCTACATCAACGTGGATGACCACTACATTTATTACTGTAAACTTAAGGGAAAAAGCGCTGATTCATTTTCCTTCCTCCCGGTCAATACCAACAGTTTATGCCGGCTGGATATTGACGGAAAAGGAAAGCCTGAAATTTTAGATGATGATCCGTGTATGTATGCTTCCCTGGTTGGAAATTATCTGTACTATCTGCATTATGATACCACTGATGCAACCACGCTGTACAAAGTCAAAATTGATGGCAAGGAAAAAGAGCAGGTAGAAAAACAGTCCTACTTTACCGCAAGTACCGATGGACAATATATTTATTATAACGGACTGACAGACAATCATAATATCTATGAGATGGACACTTCCAATGACCACGCAAAAGTCATCTATGAGGGGAACTGCTGGATGCCGGTGAAAGACGGAAACAATCTTTATTTTATGGACTGTGAAAACGATTACCGCATTGCCAAAGTCGATCTGACAAATGGTGAAAAAACGCTGGTCACGGACTGCCGTGTCGACTGCTACAACGTTGCCGGAGATAAGATTTTCTTCCAGAAAAATGATAAGACAGATCCGGCCATCTGCTGTATCAATACAGACGGAAGCAATTATCAGGAATTAAAAAAGGGAAACTACACTGCCATTAATGTAACTTCCACTTATGTCTATTTTAAAGATTTTACGACCAAAACCCCTTATTATACATCTGTTGCTGCCCCGGGCAATGTACAGATTTTCAATCCGTAAGCAGGCGTTGTTACAATGCAATTTTTTACAAAAAAAGAAACGTCAGGAAACTTCATTTTTTCCTGGCGTTTCTTTATCCCGCAAAACAAATATTTATGCAAAATCAAATAACGACAACTGATTGGACTCCGGCATATCGCCCAGCAGTCCAAGATCTGCCATAAGATCAATGGTAGATTTCGTCACCTTGGTTCTCTGGCGGAAATCATCTTTGGATAAGAATTTTCCGTCTTTTGCTGCCTCCGCAACCGCAATTGCAGCATTGTCACCCATACCTTCAATGGTATTTAACGCCGGCATAAGCTTTCCGTCGATGATCTGGAAACGGTCCGGCAATGCACGGTAAATATCAATTGGCGTAAAATCAAAACCTCTCGCATACATCTCCTGCACGATCCGCATATCACGGTAGACATCCTGCTCTTTTTTGGAAAGAGAGTCTTTTCTTCTTGTGTAATCCTTATAAAAATATTCCAGACGCTCTTTTCCCTGACACATGATCTCATAGTTGAAACCGGTCGCACGAATGGAAAAATATGCTGCATAATAGGCGAGTGGATAAAAAACTTTACAGTATGCAATACGCCACGCCATCATAACGTAGGCAGCCGCATGTGCTTTCGGGAACATATACTTGATCTTTAAACACGAATCAATATACCATTCCGGTACATTATGTGCCCGCATCTCTTCCTTCCATTCTTCCTTTAATCCCTTACCTTTTCGAACAGACTCCATAATGGTAAAGGACTGCTCACTGTCAAGTCCCATACTGATCAGATAAATCATAATATCATCACGGGTACAGATTGCAGTAGAAATCGTTGCAATCCCCTGCTCAATTAAAGTCTGTGCATTTCCCAACCACACATCCGTACCATGCGAAAGTCCTGAAATTCGGATCAGATCCGAAAATTCGGTCGGTTTCGCATCAATAACCATCTGCATCGCAAAATCTGTTCCAAACTCCGGGATTCCTAAACATCCCAGGGGAATACCGTTGATGTCTTCCGGTTCTACTCCCAATGCAGAGGTATTCATAAACAGCGACATGACTGTCTGATCGTCCAAAGGGATCGTCTGTGGATCAAGTCCTGTCAAGTCCTGTAACATACGGATCATGGTCGGATCATCGTGTCCGAGAATGTCCAGTTTTAATAAGTTATGGTCGATGGAATGGTAATCAAAATGAGTCGTAACCGTTGCAGTCGTCATATCGTTTGCCGGATGCTGTACCGGAGTAAACGTATTAATCTCCTCGCCCACCGGAAGAACAACGATACCTCCCGGATGCTGTCCGGTCGTTCTCCGGACGCCGACACATCCCTGTACAATACGGTCAATCTCACAGTTTCTCTTGTGAATTCCACGCTCTTCATAATAATTTTTGATATATCCAAATGCAGTCTTATCCGCAAGTGTACCAATCGTTCCGGCACGGAATGTCTGTCCGTAACCGAAAATAACCTCACAGTAAGCATGGGCTTTACTCTGATACTCACCGGAAAAGTTTAAGTCGATATCCGGCTCTTTATTTCCCTTGAATCCAAGGAAGGTCTCAAATGGAATATCAAATCCATCTTTTACCAGCTTTTTGCCACACACCGGACAAATCTTATCCGGCATATCACAACCACTTCTTCCGGAAAATGCCTTGACTTCCGGTGAATCAAAATCGCTGTATTTGCAATATTCGCAACGGTAATGCGCCTGCAATGGATTTACCTCCGTGATACCGGACATGGTCGCTGCAAAAGAGGAACCTACCGAACCACGGGAACCTACAAGGTAACCATCCTCGTTCGACTTCCATACAAGCTTCTGTGCGATAATATACATTACCGCATATCCATTGGAAATAATCGAATTTAATTCTCGGTCAAGCCGCTCCTTTACGATCGGAGGCAGTTCTTCACCATACATGCTGTGCGCCTTGTTATAGCAGATATCACGGAGCATCTGATCCGAATTCTCGATAAACGGCGGACACTTATCCGGTCTTACCGGTGCAATCTTCTCACACATATCCGCAATTTTGTTTGGATTTGTAATGACGACCTCTTCTGCCTTGGCACTTCCAAGATATTCGAATTCCTTTAGCATTTCTTCGGTTGTTCGAAGATATAACGGTGCCTGCTCGTCAGCATCCTTAAATCCCTTTCCGGCCATAATAATACGGCGGTAGATTTCATCTTCCGGGTAAAGGAAATCCACACCGCAGTTAGCCACCACAAGCTTGTTAAATTCCTCCCCCAGTCTGCAGATCCTGCGGTTGATATCCTGCAGCTCTTCCATCGTATTCACCGGCTCCTTGTCACTGCGCAACATGAACTCATTGTTTCCAAGCGGCTGTATCTCCAGATAATCATAGAACTTTACAAGTCTTATGATCTCTTCCTGCGGTCTTCCGCCCACAATCGCACGGTATAATTCTCCAGCTTCACAGGCAGAGCCTAAA
>OAVO01001031.1_pt1 | contig 13561 bp, 13 predicted proteins | sample 1501411 | NCBI WGS metagenome assembly OAVO01 (sample SAMEA2580081, study PRJEB22360) | human gut metagenome | biome: human gut; feature: human-associated habitat; material: faeces | place: Denmark | collected 2008/2010 | reverse complement strand
TTGGGAGAGCTGGCGCGTGAGCGCCTGAGAGGGCAAGGACGCTGAAAAGAGACAAAAGGACTCTGCGATAGCATCGCTCTGACAAAGGGCCTGCTTATCGCTGTGCGGCGGCGCTGTTTTACCGGGCTTGCCCTCTCCGTCACCTGCGGTGACACCTCTCCCAAAGGGAGAGGCTTTTGAAGTGTCTCTTTGCGGGAGGCAGCAAAGAGAGGATATTCAAGGAAAGAAGACGCGAAATTATGCAGAATTTTATTTTTATCTCCCCGAACTTCCCGACGAACTACTGGCAGTTCTGCCGGGAGCTGAAGAACGACGGCATGAACGTGCTGGGCATCGGCGACCAGCCCTACGATGAGCTGAAGCCGGAGCTGAAGGACAGCCTGAACGAGTACTACAAGGTCGGCAGCCTCGAGAATTACGACGAAGTCTACCGCGCTGTGGCCTTCTTCATCTTCAAGTATGGCCGCATCGACTGGCTGGAGTCCAACAACGAATACTGGCTGGAGCGGGACGCTGCCCTGCGCACCGACTTCCACATCACCTCCGGCTTCCAGACCGAGGACATGCCCCGCATCAAGTACAAGAGCAAGATGAAGGAGTACTACCGGAAGGCCGGCATCGCCACCGCCCGCTACCACATGGTGGACGATCTCAACGGCTGCAAGGCTTTCATCAAGCAGGTGGGCTATCCCGTGGTGGTCAAGCCCGACAACGGCGTGGGCGCTTCCGATACCCACAAGCTGTCCAATGACGAAGAGCTGAAGACCTTCCTCGCCCGCAAGGCCGAGGATCACCCGGACGTCTCCTACATCATGGAGGAGTTCGTCCGCGCCGAGGTCAACAGCTACGACGCCATCATCGACGCCTCCGGCAACCCCATCTTTGAGGCCGGAAACGTCAGTCCCATGTCCATCATGGACATCGTGAACGACAACGACAACTCCATCTACTACATCATCAAGGACCTGCCCGAGGACACCCGCGCCGCAGGCCGTGCCGTCGTCAGGAGCTTCGGCGTCAAGAGCCGCTTCGTCCACTTCGAGTTCTTCCGGATGACCGAGAACCAGGCCAGCATGGGAGAAAAGGGCCAGATCGTGGCCCTCGAAGTCAATATGCGCCCCTGCGGCGGCTTCACTCCCGATATGATAAACTTCGCCCGCTCCACCAACGTCTATAAGATCTGGGCCGACATGATCGCCTTCGGCGGCACCGATATGCCCGTGGGCGAGCACTACTACTGCCCCTTCGCCGGCCGCCGCGACGGCAAGAACTTCGTGTACAGCCATGAGCAGATCATGCAGAAGTACCAGAAGAACATCAAGATGGTGGACCGCATCCCCGACGCCCTCTCCGGCGCGATGGGCAACCAGATGTACGTCGCCACCTTCTCCACCCGCGAGGAGATGGAGCAATTCTACTCCGATGTTCTGGCCGTCACCGACGGCGATGCCGCCGCCGCACAGGCCGCGCTTTCCCAGGTGCTGGCTCTGGGCGAGCCCACCACCAAGGCCCTGACCCCGAAGCCTAATCTCAGCCCGGCGGTCAGGCCCACCACAGCCGTGACCAAGATCCCCACCCGCGCCGTCACCAAGACCAGCCGCAAGGGCCGGAAGTGATTTCCACAAAAACTTTACAAAAAACAGCCGCAGAGAGAAATAAACGCCTCTGTGGCTGTTTTTTGACATGAGGGCAAATGTGATGATTGACAGCGCCCCGGAAAAAGTTGTAAGATAATGCAAATGCAAAAGAGGAAAAACGCCTTTGCAAAATGAGCTGAAAGACAGGAGAATTTTCTATGAAGCTGTATCAGAAACTTACTTCTCTGCTGGTGGCTGCGGTGATGGCCGCCGTGCTGATGCCGGTGTGCATGGCGGCTCCCGGCGACTCCGTTGAGACCCGCGTCAACAACGCGCTCGCACAGCGCACCGGCGCAGAGCTGTATCAGGAGATCGTCACCACTGCCCCCGATGGCACCACCCAGACCATGATCGCAGCCCGCAGCAACGGCAACGCTTACATCAAGATGGATATGGGCGACGCCGGCAGTCTGGTCTATATCCTGAAAGACGGTCAGGGCTATCTGGTGGACGATGCATCCAGGATGGCCGTCAAGGGCGAAGTCCCCACTGTGAGCGCAATCGAGGCAGTCTCCGCTGACAAAGGCGAAGCACAGGAGATCCCCTGCACCGTGACCACCGTGAATGTGAACGGTCAGGACTGCGAGGCCCTGTCCTACACGGTCACCGATGCCAACGGCCAGACGGCCACCGTTTCCTACTGCCTGGTCGGCGATGACCTCAAGTATGTCGTTACCGATGCTGCCGAGGGCCGCACCATCGTGGAGTACCGCGTCACGAGCACCACTGTGGACCAGAATCTCTTCAACATCCCTGCGGATTATCAGATCCTGACGCAGGCAGAGTTTGAAGCGGCACAGGCCAGCCACTGAGAAATTTTTCTGTAGAATATGGGAGCTGCTGCGTCATGCGGCGGCTCCTTTTTGTTGTCCGCCGCCCGGGAATGTGCTATACTGTGTGCAACAGAATGCATGAGAGAATGAGGAGAACCCCCTATGAAAATACCCGCAAACGGCTTTACCCACGCAGGCAAGTTCCACGCTGACGACGTGTTCGCCACTGCCCTGCTCCAGATCCTCCGCCCGGATATTAAAATAACCCGCGGCTTCGTGGTGCCGGATGACTTCGACGGCATCGTGTACGACATCGGCTTTGGGATGTTCGACCACCATCAGGAGCCCCGCGAGACCCGCCCCAACGGCATCCCTTACGCGGCCTTCGGCCTGCTGTGGCGGGTGCTCGGCCCCGGCCTTGTGGGCGAGCGTCAGGCCCGGCTCATTGATGAGAACTTCATCCAGCCCCTCGATCTGAACGACAATACCGGCGAGCAGAACAGCCTCTGCGACGCCATCGGCTTCTTCAACCCCGTGTGGGACTCGAAAGAGGACCAGGACGCCTGCTTCTTCAAGGCCGTGGCCGTGGCAAAGCAGATCCTGGAGAACCAGATCGAGAGCGCCAACGCCGTCAACCGCGCCGACGAGAAGGTCCAGCAGGCATACAAAAACTCCCGCGACGGCATCGTGGTGCTGCCCTGCTATCTGCCCTGGAAGAACGGGCTGTACAAGACCGACGCCCTTTTTGTCATCTATCCCAGCCAGCGGGGCGGCTGGAGCGCCCAGTGCGTCACCGACCACAAGACCAAAAAGCCCAAGCTCCCCTTCCCCCAGAGCTGGGCCGGCCAGCCGCAGGAGGTCATCGAGCAGAAGAGCGGCATCGAGGGCATCAGCTTCTGCCACGCCAGCCGCTTCCTCATCACGGCCAAGGACAAGGAGACGGCCCTCGCCGCCTGCCGTCAGGTGCTGAAGAACAATGGCCGCATCTGAGAAGCCGGAAAAGACAGCTTACGTCTACATGGTGCGCTGCGCGGGCGGCCAGCTTTATACCGGCTGGACGAACGACCCGGAAGCCCGCCTCAAGGCCCACCAGAGCGGCAAAGGCGCAAAGTATACCCGCACCCATACCGCGCTGGGCTTTGCCTACCTGGAAGCGTGTGCGGACAAGTCCGCCGCCCTCCGGCGGGAGATCGCCCTCAAAAAGCTGACGAAGGCCCAGAAAGAGGCCCTCTGCGCCGGGTGGACGGCTGAAAAAGAATAAATAAAAACACGAACGCCGCGCCGTGCCGGAACTGGGCCGTCAACCCCGTGCCGACGTCGGACAGAATGGATGAACCGGACTGTATACAGCCATGCATATACAAACTAAAAATGCATAAAATTTGTATATATTTATAAAATAATGAATAAACATACAAAATAACAGAAAAGGACCGCCAAATCTGCACAAGGTTTGGCGGTTTTCTGCATTGACGGAAAAACCGCTTGGCGTATAATAAAAGCGTACTCAGAAAGACAAGACGTCGAGCGCCCCGGGAGGGATGCCCGGGCGGAAAACAAAAGTATAAAAAGTGTAATAAACAAAGGAGCGATCATCATGAAAAAGGAAGATATTAAGAAAGTTGTTCTGGCTTACTCTGGCGGTCTGGATACCTCCATCATCATTCCCTGGCTGAAAGAGAATTACAACAACTGCGAAGTCATCGCTGTCTCCGGCGACGTGGGTCAGGGTACTGAGCTGGACGGTCTGGAAGAGAAGGCCAAGGCTACCGGCGCTTCCAAGCTGTACGTCCTCGACCTGAAGAAGGACTTCGTCGAGAACTACATCTTCCCCACCCTGAAGTTCGGCGCAAAGTATGAGGACTACCTGCTGGGCACCAGCTTCGCACGTCCCTGCATCGCAAAGGCTCTGGCCGACATCGCCATCAAGGAAGGCGCAGACGCCATCTGCCACGGCTGCACCGGCAAGGGCAACGACCAGGTGCGTTTCGAGCTGACCCTGAAGGCCCTCTGCCCCGATATGGCCATCATCGCTCCCTGGCGTGAGTGGGACATCGAGAGCCGTGACGAGGAGATCGACTACGCCGAGGCACACAACATCCCCCTGAAGATCAACCGTGAGACCAACTACTCCAAGGATAAGAACCTGTGGCACCTGAGCCACGAGGGTCTCGACCTCGAGAACCCCGCCAACGAGCCGCAGTACAATAAGCCCGGCTTCCTCGAGCTGGGCGTTTCCCCCGAGCAGGCTCCCGACACCCCGACCTACCTCACCCTCCACTTCGAGAAGGGCATCCCCACCGCCGTTGACGGCAAGGAGATGGGCGCTGTCGAGCTGGTCGAGTACCTGAACAAGGTCGGCGGCGAGAACGGCATCGGCCTGCTGGACATCGTCGAGAACCGTCTGGTGGGCATGAAGAGCCGCGGCGTCTATGAGACTCCCGGCGGTGCGATCCTGTACAAGGCCATCAATGTTCTGGAGACCATCACTCTGGACAAGGAGAGCGCACACTTCAAGGCTCAGCTGGCTCAGAAGTACGCCGACATCGTCTACAACGGCCAGTGGTTCACCCCGCTGCGTGAGGCGCTGGATGCCTTCGCCGACAGCCTCGAGAAGACCGTCACCGGCGATGTCAAGCTGAAGCTCTACAAGGGCAACATGATCAACGCCGGCGTCACCTCTCCGTACACCCTGTACGACGAGCAGACTGCCTCCTTCGGCGTGGATAAGGACTATGACCAGTCCGATGCTACCGGCTTCATCAACCTCTTCGGCCTGTCCATCAAGGAGCGCGCAAAGCTGTCCAAGAACTGGCCCGAGGTCAAGGAATAACCTGCTTGTCATCCCCTTTGGCGTGTTTTTTACACTTTCACGCTGAAGGCTCAAATTACCGGCATCATTGCTGGCGGCACCGCCGCGGGAGCTTTTTCCCCTGCGGCGGCTTTGCCGTTTCTATAGAGGAGTTTCTTTTATGGCAGAACAACTTTGGAAGGGCCGTTTCTCCAAGGCGGTCGATTCCCGCGTCAACGACTTCAACTCTTCCATCCGCTTCGACCAGCGGATGATCGCGCAGGATATGCGCGGCAGCGGCGTCCACGCCGCCATGCTGGCAAAGCAGGGCATCATCTCCGAGAAGGACTGCGAGGATATTCTGAGCGGTCTGGCCTCCATCGCGGATGACCTGGCCTCCGGCGCTCTCACCATCGACCCCAACGCCGAGGACGTCCATACCTTCGTGGAGCAGACCCTCACCGCCCGCATCGGCGACGCCGGCAAACGCCTGCACACCGGCCGCAGCCGGAACGACCAGGTGGCGCTGGACATCCGCCTGACTCTGCGGGACTACAGCCACACCCTGCAGACCGCTCAGATCCACCTCAAGGAGGGCCGCCGAGAACACCACCGCCGTCATGCCCGGCTACACCCACCTGCAGCGCGCCCAGCCCATCACCTTCGGCCACGCCCTGATGGCCTATGCATGGATGCTGCTGCGCGATCTGCAGCGCTTCGAGGACGCCACCGCCCGGATGGACGCCCAGTGTCCGCTGGGCTCCGGCGCTCTGGCCGGTACGACCTACCCGCTGGACCGTCAGTTCACCGCCGAAAAGCTGGGCTTTGCGGCGCCCTGCCCCAACAGCCTTGACGGTGTGTCCGACCGCGACTTCTGCATCGAGCTGGCAAACGCCATCTCCATCTGCATGATGCACCTGTCCCGCCTGTCCGAAGAGATCATCCTCTGGTGCAGCTGGGAGTTCAAGTTCATCGAGCTGGACGACGCCTTCACCACCGGCTCGTCCATCATGCCCCAGAAGAAGAACCCTGATGTCACCGAGCTCATCCGCGGCAAGACGGGCCGCGTCTACGGCGATCTGAACACCCTGCTGGTCATGATGAAGGGCATCCCTCTTGCCTACAACAAGGATATGCAGGAGGACAAAGAGGCCATCTTCGACGCCGTCGATACGCTGGAACTCTGCCTCAAGACCGTGACCCCGATGCTGGACACCATGAAGACCCTGCCCGCCAATATGCGCCGGGCCGCTGCCAAGGGCTTCATCAACGCCACCGACTGCGCCGACTATCTGACCAAGAAGGGGATGCCCTTCCGCGACGCCTACAAGCTCACCGGCTGCATGGTCTCCGACTGCATCAGCAAGGATAAGACCCTCGAAGAGCTGACCCTCGATGAGTTCAAGGGCTACAGCGCTCTGTTCGAAAACGACATCTACGACGCCATCGACCTCATCAAGTGCTGCGAGGGCCGCACCAGCTGCGGCGGTCCCAGCGAGGCCAGCGTCAAAAAGCAGATCGAGCTGGCAGGCGCCCAGCTCGGCGGATGGGAGGCGGCAAACGCATGAGCGTAAAAGTCTTTATCGACGGTTCCTCCGGCACCACCGGTCTGCGCATTGCCGACCGTCTGGCCGCCCGGCCTGACATCGAGCTGCTGAGCATCCCGGCTGAGGGCCGCAAGGATGTGAACGAGCGGGCGAAGGTCATCAACTCCGCCGACCTCGCCTTCCTCTGCCTGCCCGATGCGGCCTCCAAAGAGGTCATGCCTCTGCTCCGCCCGGACGTCAGGGTGCTGGATACCTCCACGGCCTTCCGCACCGACGCGGCCTGGGACTACGGCTTCCCGGAGCTGAAGGGCCAGAAAGAGAAGATCAAAAATTCGTATCGTGTGGCGGTCCCCGGCTGCTATGCCAGCGGCTTTATCAGCATCGCGCGGCCTCTGGTGGAGCTGGGGCTGGCCCCGGCAGACTATCCGTTCAGCTGCACCGGCATTTCGGGCTACTCCGGCGGCGGCAAGAAGATGATCGCCGAGTACGAGAGCGCCGACCGTCCGGCTCACAGCAAGCTGGATGCGCCCAAGAGCTACGGCCTGGGCCTCGCTCATAAGCATCTGCCTGAGATGCAGAAGATCAGCGGCCTCGCCCACACCCCTGCCTTTGTGCCGGTGGTGTGCGATTATTACAGCGGGATGCAGGTCCTCGTTCCGCTGGACCTCAAGCTGGCTGGCACCGGCGCCGAGGCGGTGGCCGCAGGCATTGCGGACTATTACAGGGAGGGCGCGGCCGTTTCCGTCCACGCCCTCAACGAGCCGCTTCCCGAGAATGGTCTGTACTCCAACGCCCTGTCCGGCAGCGACAGGATGGAGCTGTACATGACCGTCAACGCGGCGGGCGACCAGATGATGCTGGTGTCCCTGTTCGATAATCTTGGCAAAGGCTCTTCCGGCGCAGCCGTCCAGTGCATGAATCTGATGCTGGGAATGAACGAGACGGAAGGATTAGAGTAACCTCTCCGTCAGCGCTGGCGCGCTGCCAGAGAGGTTTGAAATTAGGGGGATTTTCAGATGCAGTATAAAGAAGCTGAGGGCGGCATCTGCGCGCCCAAGGGTTTTGCAGCAGCCGGTGTCCATTGCGGCATCCGGGCAAATCACAGTGAAAAGTACGATCTGGCGCTCATCAAGGCCGACGTCCGCTGCGCCGCCGCCGGTGTTTACACCACCAACAAGGTCTGCGGCGCACCCATCAAGGTAGACCGTGCCCACCTGACGGACGGCTATGCACAGGCCATCGTGGTCAACAGCGGCAACGCCAACACCTGCGCCGCCAACGGCGTGGCACTGGCGGAGGAATGCTGTGAGCTGGTGGGCAAGGCGCTGAACATCGACGCAAAGGATGTCCTGCCCGCTTTCCCTGCCGCCGCCGCCAAGCTGGCGGCTGACGCACAGGGCAGCACCGACGCGGCGACGGCCATCATGACCACCGACACCCACAAGAAGGAATATGCCATCCAGTTTGAGCTGGGCGGCAAGACCTGCACGGTGGGCGCCATCGGCAAGGGCAGCGGCATGATCGCCCCCAACATGGCCACCATGCTGGCATTCTACACCACCGACGCCGCCGTCTCCCCCGCCCTGCTGGAAAAGGCCCTCAAGACCGTCGTCCCCGGGACCTACAACCAGATGAGCGTCGATCTGGACACTTCCACCAACGATACCCTGATCATCATGGCCTCCGGCCTCGCGGGCAACCCGGAGATCACCGAGGAGAACGCCGACTACGACGCCTTTGTGGCCGCACTGACCGCCATCGCCGAGCATATGTGTGCTGAGCACGCCGGTGACGGCGAGGGCGCGACCCACCTCATCACCTGCGAAGTCACCCACGCCCCCGACCTCAAGACGGCTCGCGCCGTCAGCCGCAGCGTGGTCTGCTCCAACCTCTTCAAAGCCGCTGTCTTTGGCCGCGACGCCAACTGGGGCCGCATCCTCTGCGCCATCGGCTACACTCCCGGTGACTTCTCGATCGATAAGGTCTGCGTCTGGCTGTCCAGCAAGGCCGGTGAGGTCTACGTCTGCGAGAACGCCGCCTACCACCCCTACAGCGAGGACGAGGCCGCAAAGGTCCTGGCCGAGCACGATATTCTGGTCAAGGTGGATATGGGTACCGGTGACGCCAGCGCCAAGGCATGGGGCTGCGATCTGACCTATGACTATGTGAAGATCAACGGCGACTACCGCACCTGAGAAGGAGAACAGCAATGAAAAACGAAGAAATGGCCCTCCTTTTCTCGGAGGCGACCCCTTATATCCAGAAGTACCACGGCAAGACCATGGTCATCAAATACGGCGGCAACGCCATGATCAACGAGACGCTGAAAAACGCGGTCATGAACGACCTCGTCACCCTGACCCTGCTGGGCGTGCGGGTGGTCCTGGTACACGGCGGCGGCCCTGCCATCAATGAGATGCTCAAAAAAGTGGGCGTCGAGAGCCACTTTGCGGGCGGCCTGCGCGTCACCGACGACGCCACCATGGAGATCGTCCAGCAGGTGCTGGCCGGTAAGGTGAACAAAGACCTCGTGGCAAAGCTGCGGGGCCGCGGCGTCGGCCTCTGCGGCATGGACGGCCAGATGCTCCGCTGCACCGAGCTTGACCCTCAGCTGGGCCATGTGGGCGAGATCGTCCACGTGGACCCGACGCTGATCTCCAGCCTGCTGGACAGCGGCTATATCCCCGTTATTGCAACGGTGGGCATGGACGACCTGGGCCAGGCTTATAACGTCAACGCTGACACCGCCGCCGCACAGATCGCCATCGCGCTCAAGGCCGAAAAGCTCGTCTCCATGACCGATATTGCGGGCCTGCTGCGGGATAAGGAAGATGAATCCACCCTCATCCCCGAGGTGGAGGTCTCCGAGATCGAGGGCTACAAGTCCGCCGGCATCATCGCGGGCGGCATGATCCCCAAGATCGGCGGCATGGCCGATGCGATCTATCAGGGCGTCCACGAGGCTGTCATCATTGATGGCCGCGTGCCGCACTCCATCCTGCTGGAGCTGTTCTCCGACCGTGGCTCCGGTACCCGCTTCTATCGCCGCAGCCATCACGAATAAGGGTTGCGCGATGCGCCGGAGTACTCTATAATAGTTGATAAGAAAACTTTCCGATATGCCAAGGCCTCCCCTCGATAGGCAACAGCGATGACCGCCGCCAGCCGTGACGGAGAGGTTTAGCCTCGCTGCGATTCACGGCGAGGCTCTCCTTCGTACAACCTCTCAGGCGCTTCGCGCCAGCTCCCCTTGTAGGGGAGCCTTTGGCAAAGAGGGAAAGTATGTGGCTCCACCGTCAGGAGGTAAAGAATATGGATTCCGAAAAAGTCATCAAGAGGGACAACGAGTATGTCCTGCATACCTACGCACGCAACCCTATCGTCCTCGAGAAGGGCCACGGCCTCTATGCCGAAGGCCCCGAGGGGCAGAAGTACCTCGACTTCACCAGCGGCATCGGCGTCAACAGCCTGGGCTACTGCGATATGACCTGGGCCGAGGCCGTCTCCGGGCAGGCACACAAGCTGCAGCACACCTCTAACCTCTACTATACCGCCCCCTGCGGCAAGCTGGCCAAAAAGCTCTGCAAGCGCACCGGCATGAGCCGGGTGTTCTTCGGCAACTCGGGCGCAGAGGCCAATGAGGGTGCCATCAAGGCCGCCCGCAAGTACAGCTTCGACAAATACGGTGCCGACCGCTACAACGTCATCACGCTGGTCAACAGCTTCCATGGCCGTACCATTGCTACCCTGACCGCCACCGGACAGGGCGTGTTCCACAACTACTTCGGCCCCTTCAACGAGGGCTTCCAGTACGTCAAGGCCGGCGACATTGACGCCCTGACCGAGATGGTGGACCGCCACACCTGCGCTGTCATGCTGGAACTGGTACAGGGCGAGGGCGGTGTTGTGGCGCTGGACCCCGAGTATGTGCAGGCTGTCCGCGCCCTCTGCGACGAAAAAGACCTCGTCCTCATCGTGGACGAGGTGCAGACCGGCGTGGGCCGCACCGGCACCTTCCTGTGCTGCGAGCACTACAACCTCCAGCCCGACGTCGTCACGCTGGCCAAGGGTCTGGGCGGCGGCCTGCCGATCGGCGCTGTCCTGATGAATGAGAAAGTCGCTGCCGGTATGGGACCCAGCAGCCATGGCTCCACATTCGGCGGAAACCCGGTGGTCTGCGCCGGTGCGAATGTTGTCGTGGACCGGATGGACGCCAGCTTCCTCGCCAACGTCAACGAGCGGGCCGTCCAGCTGCGCACCGGTCTGGAAAAGCTGCCCCGCGTCAGGAGCCTCTCGGGCATCGGCCTGATGGTCGGCATCGAGTTCCTCGAGGGCATCAAGGCCGCTGACGTGCTGGCCGCCTGCCGCGAAAAGGGCCTGCTGGTGCTTACCGCAAAGACCCGTCTCCGCCTGCTGCCGCCGCTGACTCTGACCGCCCACGATGTGGAGAGGGCGCTGGATATTCTGGGCAGCGTCCTCGCGGAGATGGACCCCAGCAAAACGGAGGAGCAGGCATGAAGCATCTGCTGAAAATGAGCGACCTCACCCCTGACGAGGTGGCCCACATCCTTGATGTGGCCGATGAGCTGAAAGCGCAGCAGAAGGCCGGAGGCACCGGACCTCTGCTCAAGGGCAAGAGCGTCGCTCTGATGTTCTCGAAAAACTCCACCCGTACCCGCACCAGCTTCGAGGTGGGCGTCTACCAGCTGGGCGGCCTCGGCAACTACATGAATGCCGCCACCGAGCTGCAGTCCGGCCGCGGCGAGCCGCTCAAGGATACCGCCCGGGTGCTGGGCCGCTATTATGACTGCGTTGTCTGGCGCACCTACCGCCAGAGCGATTTGGAAGAGTTCGCTGAGTTTGCGGGCGTCCCCGTCATCAACGGCCTGACGGACTATGCTCACCCCTGTCAGGTGCTGGCCGACCTCATGACCATCCGGGAGCGCCGGGGCGCGCTGGCGGGCCAGAAGCTCTGCTTCGTCGGCGACGGCAGCAATATGGCCAACAGCCTCATCGTGGGCGGCCTGCTCTCCGGCATGAAGGTAGACTGCGTCTGCCCCCACGGCTACCGCCCGGCGGCAGATGTGCTGATGTTCGCCCACAAGTACGGCAGTGCGTTCCGCCTGCTGGAAGACCCCGCCGAGGGCGTCAAGGACGCCGATGTGGTGGTGACGGCCGTCTGGAATACCGCCGCCCCCGGCACCTCCGAGAGTGAGAGCCGCCTGCGGGACTTTGCAGGCTTCCAGCTCACCAGCGGCCTCCTGAAAGCCGCAAAGCCGGACTGCATGGTGCTCCACTGCCTGCCCGCTCACCGCGGCGAGGAGATCTCTACCGCCGTCTTTGAGGCACACGCCGACGAGATCTTCACCGAGGCTGAGAACCGTCTGCACGTCCAGAAGGCTGTGCTGGCGGTATTGCTGGCGGGAAAGTAAATGTGCAATGAAAAAAGGGGCTGTTGCAAATGTGATTTTATATTTGAGATTGTGATGAAGCACATCCCATTTGATGGCGGAAGGGCATAATAGTTATGAATATCAATTCGTCTTATAGGAAAGTTTGGTTTGCAAGATTGATTTCCATTTTGGGGACAGGATTAACGTCATTTGGGGTAAGTGTCTGGGTTTACACGGTCACAGGAAAAGCGACCCCAATGGTTTTGATTCTCCTTTTCTCTATATTACCAGCGATATTTTTAGCACCTTTCAGTGGTTATTTATGTGACAAATACAATCGTAAGGCTATCATTATTTGCGCCGACTCCATTGCCGCTTTGATAAGTGTGTTTATCTATATTTGCGTCAGTTATTATGAATTCAATTATTTTGTTCTTTGTGTTTTTACCTTTCTTGATTCTTGTGCAAATTTCTTTGATAATAATGCATATCAAGCATCAATTACAACTTTGGTTTCTCCTGATGAAGTAAAAACTGCTAACGGCATGAGTCAGATTATTGATTCATTGGATAGTATTGCTTCCCCGATTGTTGCCGGAATGCTCTATCCATTAATTGGACTAAATGGGATTATAATAATTGATTTAATAAGCTATCTTGTTTCTTTAGTAATTCTTGTTACGATAGATTCAAGCAAGTTTTCAATGGACAACGAAAATCAGAAGAAACGAAATACAAAAAGAGAAATTTTGCTTGGATTCAAATTTATTTTTTCTCAAGGAAGTTTACGTGTACTTTTGATTTACTTTACTATTTTAAACTTTACGTTTAATCTCGCAACCTCATTAATAGAGCCTTTCGGCTTGACACTTGGGAATACATTTGACCTAGGCATTATTAAGGCTTGTGGTGGATTCGGGATTTTATGCGGAAGTTTGGTTGTTACATTTTCAAAGAAAATACATTTTACTTATAAAACGATCGTTATTGGTGGCTTGGTTGCTGGCATAGCTTTGCAACTTATGGGGTTCACACATATTACTTGCATTGTTGCAATCGGAAGATTTTCCTTTTCATTTGTTACGCCAATTTTGAATACGGTTGCCGGCACATTGTGGATGCAGGAAACACCACGGATTCTTCAGGGGCGTGTGTTTGCATCGCGTTCCATGATTGCAAGGTGTTTTGTTCCTTTGTCATACGTTGTCGTAGGCCCGCTTGTTGACATTGTTTTACCGAAGCTGTTGCAATCAAATCTTGGACTTATTATTAATGTAGTCGGCACTCAAGCACTTGAATACCGTCTCGTTTTTTGTGGAGCGGGGGTTTTGTGCGTTTTAATAACTTGCTGTGTTGCAGCAAATACAAATTTCAGAAAACTTTAACTTTTCCGCATCAAATTGTTTTATCAATGTTGTAA